>Ga0209793_1000045_pt1 | contig 270721 bp, 265 predicted proteins | sample EBPBio122009_DNA_FD_185863 | JGI IMG/M metagenome (GOLD analysis project Ga0209793, IMG submission 185863) | Wastewater treatment Type I Accumulibacter community from EBPR Bioreactor in Madison, WI, USA - Reactor 1_2/2/2009_ DNA (SPAdes) (version 2) | ecosystem: Engineered > Bioreactor > EBPR...
CGCCATCGACATCGGCATCGGCGCCAAGGACCGCGCGAAGATCTCCGACGGGCTTTCGCGCTTCCTCGCCGACAGCTACACGCTTTACCTCAAGACCCACAATTTCCACTGGAACGTCACCGGATCGATGTTCAACGCCCTGCACAACATGTTCGAGGCGCAGTACACCGAGCAATGGACCGCGCTGGACGAGATCGCCGAACGCATCCGCGCCCTGGGTTTCAACGCACCCGGCAGCTATTCGGAGTTCATCAGGCTCACGTCGATCAAGGAAGAGCCCGGACTGACCGATACCGCCGACTGGCGGCAGATGGTCAGCCAACTGGTGGCCGGCAACGAGGCGGTGTGCCGCACCGCGCGCAAGGTCCTGAGGACCGCCGACGACGCCGGCGACGACCCCAGCGTCGACCTGCTCACCCAGCGACTGCAGACCCACGAAAAGTACGCATGGATGTTGCGGTCGCTCTTGCAGTGATCAACCCCGCTTGATGGGCACGGAACGCGCGCTCAGCCGAGCGTGCGTTCCAGTACCGCCATTCGCACCTTCACGCCGTTCGCGACCTGACGCAGGATCACCGACTGCGGCCCGTCGGCCACGTCATCGCTGATTTCGACGCCGCGGTTCATCGGGCCCGGATGCATCACGATGGCTTCGGGGCTGGCCATCCGCAGACGCTCTGCGGTGATGCCGAAATCGCGGTGGTAGCCGTCCAGCGAATCCACCAGCCCGTCTTCCATCCGCTCGCGTTGCAGCCGCAGCGTCATCACCACGTCGGCATCGCGCAGGGCGGCGTCGAGATCGTCGGTCACCATCGCGCAAGCGGCCAGCGTGTCGTCGTCGGGCAGCAACCCGGCCGGGCCGCAGACGCGGATGTCGGTCGCGCCCAGCTTCTCCAGCGCCACCAGATCGCTGCGCGCCACGCGCGAGTGGCGGATGTCGCCGATGATCGCCACGCGCAACCGGCTGAAACCGTCGCCCTTGGCATCGCGAATGGTGAGCATGTCCAGCAATCCTTGCGTGGGATGCTGGTGGCGGCCGTCGCCCGCGTTGATCAGGACCGTGTCCGGCCCGGCATGTTCCGCCAGCATGGCGGCCGCGCCCTCCTCGCGATGGCGCACGATGAAGCCGCGCACGCCCATCGCCTCGATGTTCTTCAGCGTGTCCAGCGCAGTCTCGCCCTTGGTGGCGGAGGAAGTCGCCGCCTCGAACCCCAGCACGTCCGCGCCGAGCCGCTGCGCCGCGCGCTGGAAGCTCAGCCGGGTGCGGGTGGAAGGCTCGAAGAACAGCGTGCAGACGCCGATGCCGGCCAATCGCCGACGGATATCGGCATTGTCGCCATCGTCGTACGCGGCCGCGCGATCGAGCAGCGCGACGATCTCTTCGCGCGCCAGATCGCGGAGCGAAAGCAGGTGCTTCGGCATCTCAGGACCCCGGGTTGTCGGCGAACGCCACGGCGGTGTCCGGCGCGGCGATCCAGCGTTCGAGGATGACCGCGGCGGCGACCGCATCAAGCTGTTCGGCATCGCGGCGGCGGCGCTGGCCCTCGGCCCGCGCGACGGCGAAACGCTGCGCGGCCTCGATGCTGCTGCTGCGTTCGTCGATCATCAGCACCGGCAGGCCGAAACGCTCGTGCAGGCCGCGGGCGAAGCGTCGGGCGCGGGCGCGGGAGGGCTGATCGCTGCCGTTGAGCGTCAGCGGGTCGCCGACGATGAAACCGGCCGGCATCCATTCGCGCCTGAGCTTGTCGATGGCGGCCCAGTCGGGCCTGTCGTCGCGCATGTCGACCACGGCGATGCCGCGCGCGCCGGCACCCAGCCGGCTGCCGACCGCAACCCCGATCCTGCGGGCGCCCACGTCGAACGCCAGCACGGTGCCGTCGTCCCTCATGCGCGCCCCGAGTAATGCGCCATGTTCACCAGATCGACGCCCACCCGTCCGGCAGCCGCCTGCCAGCGCTCATCCAGCGGCTGGCGGAACAGCAGCTCGATGTCGGCCGGCGCGGTCAACCAGCTGTTCTCGGCGATCTCCTGCTCCAGCTGCCCGGCACCCCAGCCGGCGCAGCCCAGCGCCACCAGCACGTGCTCCGGCCCCTCACCGCTGGCCATCGCCTGAAGCACGTCGCGCGAAGTCGTCAGGGTCAGGCCGCCGGACAGGCGGATGCTGGAATCCCAGTCGCGGTCGCCGTCGTGCAGCACGAAGCCTCGCTCCGAATGCACCGGGCCGCCGGCCAACACCGGGCGGGCGCGCAGCTCGTCGCTGCCGCCCTCGACATCCACCTGCGAAAACAGGTCGCCGACGCTCAGTTCCGAGGCACGGTTCAGCACGATGCCCATCGCACCATTGCCGTCGTGCTGGCAGATCAGGGTGACGGTGCGGGAAAAGTTCGGGTCTGCCAGCGTCGGCAGCGCGATCAGCAGCTGCTGGGACAGGAAGGAGGCGGAATCGGGCATGCGGATAGTTTACGCCCGTGGGCGCAGGTGCCGGCCGCAACCGGCGTCACTTGGCCTCGGCCACTTCGACGCCGTCGAGGCCCTGCGAAAGCGTCCGCGCATCCCCGCCCTGGGCCAGCTTGATCTTGAGCCGGACCTCGTTGGCGGAGTCGGCATGGCGCAGCGCGTCCTCATAGTCGATCTCGCCGGACTGGTAGAGCTCGAACAGGCTCTGGTCGAAGGTCTTCATCCCGAGCTGGACGGAATCCTTCATCACTTCCTTGATCTTGTGGATCTCGCCCTCGCGGATGTAGTCCTGCACCAGCGGCGTACCCAGCAGGATCTCCATCGCCACGCGCCGGCCCTTGCCGTCCTTGCGCGGCACCAGTTGCTGCGCGACCACCGCCTTGAGGTTGAGCGAGAGGTCCATCAGCAGCTGCTGGCGGCGGTCCTCGGGGAAGAAGTTGATGATGCGGTCCATCGCCTGGTTGGCGTTGTTGGCGTGCAGGGTGCACAGCACCAGGTGGCCGGTCTCGGCGAAGGCGATGGCGTGGTCCATGCCCTCGCGGGTGCGGACCTCGCCGATCATGATCACGTCCGGGGCCTGCCGCAGCGTGTTCTTCAGCGCCGCCTCCCAGCTGTCGGTGTCCACGCCCACCTCGCGCTGGGTGATGATGCAGCCTGCGTGGCGGTGCACGAACTCGATCGGGTCCTCGATGGTGATGATGTGGCCGCTCGAGTTCTGGTTGCGGTGGCCGATCATCGAGGCGAGCGACGTCGTCTTGCCGGTGCCGGTGGCGCCCACGAAGATGATGATGCCGCGCTTGGTCATCGCCAGCGTCTTGACGATCGGCGGCAGGTTGAGCTCATCCGTCGTCGGGATATGGGTTTCGATCCGCCGCAGCACCATGCCGACCTGGTTGCGCTGGTAGAAGGCCGAGACGCGGAACCGCCCGACCCCGGAAAGGCCGATCGCGAAATTGCATTCGTGGGTCTTCTCGAACTCCTCGCGCTGCGGCGGCGTCATCACCGAGACCACCAGGTCGCGGCTCTGCTGCGGGGTCAGCGACACTTCCGCCGCGGGCGACAGGCGGCCATCGACCTTGACCATCGGCGGCATCCCCGCGGTGATGAACAGGTCGGACGCCTTCTGCGCCGCCATCAGCTTGAGCAACGCGGTGAATTCGACGGGGGCGGTCATGCGGGCATCTCCATGCGGCGTGGGCGGCGGCGCGTGCGCCATCAATCGAACAGGCGCTTGTCCTTGGCGTACTCGCGCGCCTGCTGGCGGGCGATGAAGCTGCGCGACACCAGTTCCTGCAGGTGCTGGTCAAGCGTCATCATCCCGTGCTGCTGGCCGGTCTGGATCGCCGAGTACATCTGCGCGACCTTGTCCTCGCGGATCAGGTTGCGGATGGCGGGAATGCCCACCATGATCTCCCACGCTGCGGTGCGGCCGCCGCCGACCTTCTTCAGCAGTGCCTGGGAAATCACCGCGCGCAGCGATTCGGACAGCATCGAGCGCACCATCGACTTCTCGCCCGCGGGAAACACGTCGATGACGCGGTCGATGGTCTTGGCCGCGCTCGACGTATGCAGCGTGCCGAACACCAGGTGCCCGGTCTCGGCCGCGGTCAGCGCCAGGCGGATGGTCTCCAGGTCGCGCAACTCGCCGACCAGGATGTAGTCCGGATCCTCGCGCAGCGCCGAGCGCAGCGCCTCGGTGAAACCGTGGGTGTCGCGATGCACCTCGCGCTGGTTGATCAGGCACTTCTGCGAGGTGTGAACGAACTCGATCGGGTCCTCGACCGAGAGGATGTGGCCGTACTCGTTCTTGTTGATGTGGTCGAGCATCGCCGCCAGCGTGGTGGACTTGCCCGAGCCGGTCGGCCCGGTCACCAGAATCAGGCCCTGCGGCTGGTCGATCAGTTCGCGGAAGATCGGCGGGCAACCCAGCTGCTCCAGCGTGAGCACCTCGGTCGGAATGGTGCGGAACACCGCGCCGGCGCCGCGATTCTGGTTGAAGGCGTTGACGCGGAAGCGCGCCAGGCCGGGAATCTCGAAGGAGAAGTCGGTCTCGAGGAACTCCTCGAAATCCCGGCGCTGCTTGTCCGACATGATGTCGTAGACCAGCCCGTGCACGGTCTTGTGGTCCAGCGGCGGGATGTTGATGCGGCGCACGTCGCCATCGACGCGGATCATCGGCGGCAGCCCTGCGGACAGGTGCAGGTCCGATGCCTTGTTCTTGACCGAAAACGCCAGGAGTTCCGCGATATCCATCGTTGCCAACGCCCCTTGTCCGAGATGCCGCGCGTCCGCACGCCATTCTCGGCAGAATACCGAGAACGCCCCGCTTTGGCATCGCTGTGACCGATCGCACACTCCCGCTGCAAGACCTGCTCGCCCGCCTCTCGGATACCGCCGCGGCCTGCGGACGGCCGGCGCCCGCCCTGCTGGCGGTGAGCAAGACCCGCGACAGCGACGAAATCCGTGCCCTGCGGGCCGGGGGCCAGCGCGCTTTCGGCGAGAACTACGTGCAGGAGGCGCTGGGCAAGATGCGCGAGCTCGATGGCATCGGCATCGAATGGCACCTGATCGGCCACCTGCAGTCCAACAAGGCCCGGGAGGCGGCGGAATGCTTCGACTGGGTGCAGTCGGTGGACCGGGCCAGACTGGTCGATGCGCTCGCGCGCCACCGGCCGGCGGCCCTGCCGCTGCTCAACGTGCTGGTACAGGTCAACATCGACGATGAGGGCGGCAAGCATGGCTGCGCCCCGGCCGAGGCCGTCGCCCTGTGCCGGACGATCGCCGCGCAGCCCCGGCTGGCCCTGCGCGGGCTGATGGCGATCCCCGCACCGGCTCCGGAAGCGGCCGTCCGGCGTGCCGCATTCGCCGCGATGCGCGCGCTGTTCGATGACCTCCGGGCCGAATTCCCGACGATGGACACGCTGTCGATGGGCATGAGCGACGATGTCGATCTGGCCATCGCCGAAGGCAGCACGATGGTGCGCATCGGCACCGCGCTGTTCGGCGCCCGACCGGCGAAAAACCGCGACGGTCTATCCTGATGCGACATCCCCACGCGCCATCGCCATGACCGTGCACGACACGAACACCCCGCCTCCCGTCATCGCCTTCATCGGCGGCGGCAACATGGCCCGCAGCCTGATCGGCGGCCTGTTGCAGGCAGGCACCGATCCCGCTTCCGTGCGCGTGGCCGAGCCCGTCGCCGCCTTGCGCGATGCCCTGACGCGCGATTTCGGCGTCCGCACCCATCCCGATGCCGCCTCCGCCGCCGATGGCGCCACGGCCTGGGTGCTCGCGGTCAAGCCGCAGGTCCTGCGCGAAGTCTGCGAATCGCTGGCGCCGCTTGCACAGGCGCAGCATCCGTTGGCGGTGTCGATCGCCGCCGGCATCACCGGCGGGCAGATCGACCGCTGGCTGGGCGGCGGCATCGCGGTGGTGCGCTGCATGCCCAACACGCCCGCGCTGCTCGGCGCCGGCGTCACCGGCCTGCATGCGAACGCCGTGGTGGATGCCGGCCAGCGCGACATCGCGCAAACATTGTTGTCCAGCGCGGGCAAGACGGTGTGGGTCGATGACGAAGCGCTGATGGACGCGGTGACCGCCGTGTCCGGCAGCGGACCGGCCTACGTGTTCCTGCTGGCCGAAGCGCTGCAGTCCGCGGGGGAAGCCGAGGGCCTGCCCGCGGATGCCGCGCGGACCCTGACCATCGAAACCTTGCTGGGCGCCGCGCGCATGCTGGCCGCCGACGACACCCCGGCAGCGGAGCTGCGCCGCCGCGTGACCTCGCCCAACGGCACCACGCAGGCGGCGATCGAAAGTTTCGAGGGCGACGGCTTCCGCGACATCGTCGCGCGCGCCGTGCATGCTGCGCGCGTGCGCGGCGCCGAACTCGCCGCCGCCAACGATTGAGGAGACGACCATGAAGCCCATCGCCCCCTTGCTGCTCGCGCTTGCCATGACCGCCTGCACGGGCGAACCCGCGCCGGTGCCTGCCCAGCCGCCCGGCGAAAGCGCGCCGATCAATGCCGCGCGCTCCACCATCGGCGGCATCACGATGGAGGCACGGCTGATCGACACCGCCTCGCTCTCGCCGGCGATGGCCGCGCGTTACGGCATCCGACAGGCCGACGACCGTTGGCTGCTGCTGATCACCCTGCGCGATGCCGAAGGCAACGGCGTGCCGGCCGATTCGATCAGGATCGAGGCGCGCGCGGGCGGCCTGACGGAGGCGCCGGCGCCCGTCGCCTTGCGCACGATCAGCGTCGATGGCCTCACCGATCTAGTCGGCAGCGTGCAGGCCACGCCGCCGGCGACGGTTCGCGTCGAGATCGATGCCGTGCGCGACGGCGCGCGCGCCCAGATGCGCTTCAGCCGCGACCTGCCCAAGCCCTGAGCCGCCGATGCCGATGGAATTGCGCGATGAAGTGCCGGCCGATGCCGCCGCGATCCACGCGCTGACCGAAGCCGCCTTCCGCAACGCGCCCCACCGCAGCGGCACCGAACAGTTCATCGTCGATGCACTGCGACGCGACGGATTGTTGAGCGCATCGGTGATGGCATCGTGCAATGGCGTCATCGTCGGGCATGCCGCGGCATCGCCCGTCACCATCGACGGCCACGATCTTGGCTGGCACGGATTGGGGCCGGTCTCGGTGTCGCCCGATCGCCAGCGCGAAGGCATCGGCCGGCAACTGGTCGATGCGGTGTTGTCGCGATTGCGCGTGGCCGGATCGCGCGGTTGCGTGGTGCTGGGCGATCCGGCCTACTACGGCCGCTTCGGTTTCCGCGCGTTGCCCGCGCTGCGATTGCCCGGCGTGCCGGCCGAATACTTCCAGTCGCTGCCCTTCGTCGATGTGGTGCCGGAGGGAGAGGTCGCCTTCGCCGCGGCCTTCGACGTGCGCGCCTGATCGACTAGGCGCGCTTCGCCGCCCAGGCCTGCACGATGCGCGAGATCTCGCGCACGCCGTCGGTGAGCGCGGCCGGTCCGGGCTGCAGGATCAGCGGCGACTTCACCTCGTGCAATTCGCCATCGCGCACCGCCGGGATCACGTCCCAGCCGGGGCGCGCGGCGACTTTCTCCGGGCGGAACTTCTTGCCGCACCAGCTGCCGATGATGATGTCCGGCGCGCGGCGGATGACCTCGTCGTTGTCCTCCAGGATGCGTTGTTTTGCCAGCGATTCGGCCGCGCGCTCCGGGAAGGTTTCAATGCCGCCGGCGATACCGATCAGCTCGCTGACCCAGCGGATGCCGGTGATCAGCGGGTCGTCCCATTCCTCGAAATAGACCCTGGGACGATGGCTGAGCCGGGCGGCCCGCGCGGCGACATCGTCCAGCCCGCGCAGCAGGCCATCGGCGTAGGCATTCGCCTTGCCAGCCGCGCCGACCAAGGCACCAAGCCGGCGGATGTAGTCGAGGATCTCCTCGACGCTGCGATGGTTGGCGATCCACACCTCCACCCCACGCCGCACCAGTTCGGCGGCGATGTCGGCCTGGATGTCCGAAAACCCGACGACGAAATCGGGGCGCAGCTTCAGGATCTCGTCGATCTTGGCCGAGGTGAACGCGCTGACCTTCGGCTTTTCCTTGCGCGCCCGCGCCGGCCGCACGGTGAAGCCGCTGATGCCGACGATGCGGCCCTGCTCGCCGAGCGCGTACAGCGTCTCGGTCGGCTCCTCGGTCAGGCAAACGATGCGACGCGGACCCGTCACTCGATGCCGTCCGGTAGCGGGAAGATCGATTCATCGACGAACACCGCCGGCACCTCCCACGGATGATGGCGATGCACGCCCTCGCTCAACACGCGCTCCAGGCGGGCCGCATCGCGCGGGATCGCGAACTCGATGCGCACGGTCGAGGCGCGGGTCAATTCACCTGCCGCGCCCAGCGCAGGCCTGGCCTCGATGCCGGGCCGGAACCGTTCCTCGCCGCCGCGCGCGATCCACATCACCTCGCTGTAATCGCCGAGCGCGAGATCGTCCACGGTGATGATGCCAGCAATCAGTTCATCGACATGCGTTGGCGGCACGAACACGGTGATGCGATAGACCGGCAGCATCCGCATCAGGGATAGAGCATGCGCTTGGACCAGCCACCGTTCCCGTCCCGCTCGTACAACCAGCGCTCATGCAGGCGGAATCGGGCGCCGTGCCAGAACTCGATGGCGCGCGTCACCACGCGGGTGCCGGACCAGTCCGCCGGGCGCGGCACCGCGCGGCCTTCGAATTCGCGCTCGAAGGCCTCCAGGCGGCGCTCGAAGCTCTCGCGCTCGTCCAGCGTGCGCGACTGCTCCGACGCCCACGCGCCGATCTGGCTCATGCGCGGGCGCTGGGCGAAGTAGGCATCGGCTTCCTCGTCGGAAACCCGTTCGACCGCACCTTCGATGCGCACCTCCACGCCCGCCTCGCCCACGTGCGGCCACCAGAACAGCAGCGCGGCCTGCGGGTTCGCCTCCATTTCGGCACCCTTGCGGCCATCGGTATGGCTGTAGAAGACGAAGCCGCGCGCATCGAAATGCTTGAGCAGCACGATGCGCGCGGCCGGCCGGCCCTGCGCATCGGCCGTGGCCAGGGTCATGCCGGTGGCGTCGGCTTCACGGCCCTTGGCCTCGTCGAAGAGGCGGGCGAATGCATCGAGGGCTTCAAACAGCAGCGGGTGGTTGTCCATGCCGGTATTGTGGCGCGCAGCGGGGACCGGCGCACGCCCGTGACATCAACCTATCGGACTCATTCCACCAGGAAAGTGATCTTCAGGTTGACCCGCCATTCCCTGATGCTGCCATCCGGATTGCAGACGACCTTGATCTCGTTGACCCAGGCGCCCTGGATGCCCTTGACCGTTTCCGCGGTCTTGGCGACGCCCTTTTTCACGGCGTCCTCCATGCTGGTGGGCGAAGCGGCGTTGACTTCGATGACCTTGGCGACCGACATGCGATTCTCCTTTCGTTTCACGGCCCGTTGCCGTGCCCGTAGCATCGCAGCCGATGCGTTAAATCCCTGTACGATGCCGGCATGGACACTGCCGCCAATCTGGTGCTGGTCGGGCCGATGGGTGCAGGGAAATCCTCGATCGGCAAGCGGCTGGCGCATGCGCTGACGCTGGAATTCGTCGATGCCGACCGCGTGCTGGAAGCGCGCACCGGCGCGAGCGTCGCCGACATCTTCGCCTGCGAAGGCGAGGCGGGTTTCCGCCGCCGCGAATCCACACTCCTCGCCGAACTCCTGGATGGCCACGGCCAGCTGATCGCCACCGGCGGCGGCGTGGTGCTGTCCGCGGAAAACCGCGCGCTGCTGGCGCGGGAGGCCTATGTCGTCCACCTGGACGTCGGCGTGGCCGAGCAGCTGAAGCGCCTGGCGCGCGACCGTATCCGTCCGCTGCTGCAACGCCCGGACCGCGAAGCCGTGCTGCAGGCGATGGCCGCCGAGCGCGCGCCGTTCTACGCACAGGTCGCCGACCTGCGCCTGGATACCGACGGCCGCACGCCGGACCAGGCCTGCCGGTTGCTGCTGCCACGCATCCGCGAAGCCTGGCAGGGCATCGCGGCATGAGCCAGGCGAGCGTGGATGTCGGCGGCCCTGCGCCGTACCGGATCGACATCGGCACAGGACTGCTTCAGGATGCCGCCGCGTTGGCGGCGCACTGGCGCGGCCGGCACGCGCTCATCGTCAGCGACAGCCACGTCGCGCCGCTGTATGTCGAGGCCGTGCAGACGGCCTTGCGTGAGGCCAAACCCGGGGCCCGCATCGCCCTCCACGTGATGGAAGCCGGCGAAGCATCGAAAACGCTGGCGAACTTCGGCGCCGTCGTCGACAGCCTCGCCCACCTCGGCGCCACCCGCGATGCCTGCGTGTTCGCACTCGGCGGCGGCGTGGTCGGTGACCTCGCCGGCTTCGCCGCGGCCTCGTGGATGCGCGGCATCGATTGCGTGCAGCTGCCGACCTCCCTGCTGGCGATGGTCGATTCCTCGGTCGGCGGCAAGACCGCGGTGGACATCCCGGCCGGCAAGAACCTGGTCGGCGCTTTCCACCTGCCGCGCGCGGTGCTCATCGACACCGCGGCGCTCGCCACCTTGCCGCCACGCGAACTGCACGCAGGCCTGGCCGAGGTGGTGAAGTACGGCGCGATCTTCGATGCTGGCTTCATCGACTGGCTGGAATCGAATGTCGACGCCTTGCTGGCGCTGGACCCGGCCGCCATCGCCCACGCCATCGCCGCGAGCTGCCGCTACAAGGCGGCAGTGGTCGAGCGCGATCCCTTCGAGCGGGGCGAACGCGCCCTGCTCAACTTCGGCCACAGCTTCGCCCACGCCATCGAAACCGAACAGGGCTACGGCGCTCTGGTGCATGGCGAGGCGGTCGCCGTCGGCATGGTGCTCGCGGCCCGCCTGTCGGCGCGCCTAGGCATGGCCGGCGATGCCGATGCAGACCGGCTGCAAGCCTTGCTGGCGCGCTTCGGGCTGCCCGTGGCCGTGCCGGCGGGGCTTGCCGCCGACGCGCTGATCGCCCGCATGCGCCTGGACAAGAAGAACGATGCCCGCGGCCTGCGGCTGGTGCTGTGGGAGGGGATAGGCCGGGCGCGCGCGGTCCCGGGCATCGCCGAAGACGCGGTCCGGTCCGTGCTGGATTGACCCGCAGCAACCGTGCCGATACGGCGCGGACGCTACAATTTCCCCATGCGCCTGCTGCTGCAACAACGGCCCGACGGCCGCGAAGCACCCCGCTTCGTCCAGCTCACCCTGCAACCGGACCTGTTCGGTGGCTGGGTGCTGCTGCGCGAAACCGGGCAGACCGGCAGCCGCAGCACCCTGCGTCGCGAGCAGTACCTGGACCAACCCAGCGCCCTGACTGCGCTGGAAAAAGCCCGCGACGCGCAACTGAGGAAAGGTTTCCAACTGATGTTCGCGCAGGGCGCGGACCTCCCCCGCTGACAGGACCGACATGGCACTCAAGAACGACCGCTTCCTGCGCGCGCTGCGCCGCGAACCCGTGGACATGACGCCCGTGTGGCTGATGCGCCAGGCCGGACGCTACCTGCCGGAATACCGCGCCACGCGCAAGGCCGCCGGCAGCTTCCTGGCAATGGCCAAGAACCCCGAGATCGCCTGCGAAGTCACCCTGCAGCCGCTACGCCGCTTCCCGCTGGACGCGGCGATCCTGTTCTCCGACATCCTCACCGTGCCGGACGCGATGGGCCTGGGCCTGTATTTCGTCGAAGGCGAGGGGCCGAAGTTCGAGCGCCCGGTGCGCGACGAAGCCGCCATCGCAAAGCTCGCCGTGCCGGACATGGAAACGGAACTCGGCTACGTGATGGACGCGGTGCGCACCATCCGCCGTGAGCTGGATGACAGCGTGCCGCTGATCGGTTTCTCCGGCAGTCCGTGGACGCTGGCCTGCTACATGGTCGAGGGCGGCGGCAGCAAGGACTTCGGCAGGATCAAGGCGATGGCCTACAGCGCGCCCGAGCAACTGCACAAGCTGCTCGATGTCGTGACCGATGCGGTGATCGCCTACCTGTCGGCGCAACGCGCGGCCGGCGCGCAGGCCTTGCAGGTGTTCGATACCTGGGGCGGCGTGCTGTCACCGGCGCTGTATCGCGAGTTCTCGCTGCGCTACCTGCAGCGCATCGCCAAGGAGCTCAAGCGCGGCGAAGGCGCCGAGCGCACGCCGTTGATCCTGTTCGGCAAGGGCAACGGGGCCTATCTCGACCAGCTGGCGAGCAGTGGCGCGGAAGGCATCGGCATCGACTGGACCGTGTCGCTCGAGGACGCGGTCTGGCGCACCAAGGGCAAAGTCGCGCTGCAGGGCAACCTGGACCCGTGCACGCTCTACGCCAACCCCGAGGCGATCCGCGCGCAGGTGCGCGAGGCGCTGGACAGTTTCTCGCACGGCAACGGCGGCTCGCGCGAGGGCCATGTCTTCAACCTCGGCCACGGCATGTCCCCGGACATGGATCCCGAGCATGTCGCCGTGCTGGTCGACGAGGTGCACGCCTACAGCCGGCGCTGAGGCGGTTCAATCCCGCGCGTCGCCCGATGCCCGGGGCATCGCCTCGTCAAGGGCGCGCGACAACATCGCGCTGGTCAGCGGCTTGCGCACGAAGACATCGAAACCCGCCGCCATCGCCTGCGGTTGGGCTTCCACGTCGGTGCGCGCGGTGACCGCGACCAGCGGGGCGTCGAAGCCGTCGGCCCGCAGCTGGCGGGCCAGCGACAGGCCGTCCATGCCGGGCAGATCGAGGTCCAGCAACACGGCGTCGAACCGATCGACCGCAACTTCGGAGAGCGCGGCCAGGCCATGTGGCGCGTGGCGGACGCGATGACCTTGCGCCTCCAGCAGGCCGGTGATGACGCGGGCGACGGTGGCATCGTCCTCGACCAGCAGCAACGACAGCCCGCGACGGTGACGCGACGATTCCGGCTCCGGCGCCTGCACCACCGGCGTGGCCGCCGGCAGCGGAAGTTCGACGCGGAACTCCGCACCCTGCCCTAGCTGGCTCTCGACTTCGATACGGCCGCCCATCGCCGCGGCGAGTTCCTGGCTGATCGCCAGGCCCAATCCACTGCCACCGTAGCGCGCATGCGTGCGTGCGCCTTCCGCCTGTTCGAAACGCCGGAAGATGCGCTGTTTCTGTTCCGGGTCCAGCCCCGGACCGGTGTCGCGGATCAGCACGGCGATCCCGGCCGGCGCGAGCGGAAGAACGCGCAGCGAGACCCCGCCGACCGAAGTGAACTTGATCGCGTTGCCGAGCAGGTTCAGCAGGATCTGCTCGACCCGGATGCGATCGCCTTCCACCCAGGCCGGCGTGCCGTCGTCGATGTCCAGACCGAAGGCGAGCCCCTTGCGGCGTGCGACCGGCTCCATCAGCGCACCGACATCGCGAATCAGCTGCCGCAGGTCGAACGGTTGCGAATTGAGCACCAGCCTGTCGGCCTCGATCCGCGCCAGGTCCAGCGCATCGTTCACCAGCCGGAGCAGGTGTTGGCCGGCCCGGTGCAGGGCATCGACCTGCTCGCGCTGCGGCACGTCCAGGCGCGTGCCTTGCAGCAATTCGGCCATGCCCAGCACGCCGGTCATCGGCGTGCGGATCTCGTGCCCGAGGTTGGCGAGGAAGCGGGTCTTGGCTTCGGATGCCTGTTCGGCCAGCCGCCGCTGCTGCGCGGCCAGCTGCAGTTCGTGCCGGCGCTTGACCCGGTCCCGATAGGAGGAGAACACCGCATAGGCCAGCGCCAGGGCGATGCAGGCGTAGATGAACAACATCCATGGCGAGCGCCACCACGGCGGCCTGATCGCGAATGCGATCCGCTGCTCGGCCGCCTCGTGGCCAAGCGCGTCGCGCGCGCGCATGCGCAAGGTGTAGCGGCCGGGCGGCAGGCCGGTGAAGACGCGCTCGCCGTGTGCGCCATGATCGACCCAGACATGATCGAACCCCTCGAGCCGCGACCAGTAACGGACGCCGGCCGGATCGTCGTAGGCCAGGAGGTGGCCGGAGAGCTGTATCTCGCGGTCGTCGGGGCCGAACTCGAGCGACTGCGCGACCGGCTGGGCGATCCATTCCCCGTTGCGGCGGACATCGACCCGGTCGATGCGCAATACCGGCCGCGTCCGCGCGTCGTCCCGGAACCGCGTGTCGACCAACACCACGCTGCCGTCATCGGTGGTGCTGACCAGCATGCCTTCGCGCGAGATGGCCAGCACACGGTCGAGGAATTCCTGGCTGCTCAAGCCATGCTGGATGCCGAACGCGCGCAAGTGGCCGCGCGCGGGATCCCATCGGTACAGGCCCCGCGGGCTGGAAAGCCAGACACGGCCCATCGCATCGATCGCCATCCCGCCGGCCTGCAGCGGGGGCAGGTCACGCCCTGCGGGCAATCCGCCGTCGCGCCGCCATGCGCCTGCGCTGCGGCGGAAATGCTCCAGCCCGGTGACGCGATGCAGCCAGAGCGAATCGGGGCCGTCGAAGGCGAACGCGAACACCCGGGTCCCGGCGAGTTCCGATGGATAACGCATCGCTCCGGCTGCCGGATCGAGATAGCCCAGGCCCTCGGGGGTAGAGACCCACAGTCGGCCTTCCGGAGAGAACACCATCGCCTCGTTGTCGCTGTTGCCCAAACCGTTGGCCGCGCCCGCGGGGATCGTGCGCAGGACCCGGCCACTCGCCGGATCGCGCTGCTGCAGGCCGCCGCCCAGCACCGAGACCCAGATCGTGCCGTCAGGCGCCGGCGCCAGCAGCCAGGGCTGGCCTTCGGGCAGCGCATCGCTTTGGCTGGCTTCGCCCCAGACATCCACGCGCCCGTCGCGGTCGATCCGGTACAGGCCGTCGCGGACATCGGCGATCCACAATCGCCCATCCCGATCCTCGAGCATCGCCATCGGCTTGAGCCGCTGCAAGCGTTCGCGCACTTCCGGATCGATGCGCTCGACGATGCCCTTGCCGTCGATCCGCTCGATGTAGCCATCGACCGCCACGACCCATACCCCCCCATCCCGGGCCGGCGCCGCCGCCATGTAGATCTCGCCGCCGAGCGCATCGACGCCCTCGCCACGCCGCAGCTGCGCGACGCCGCGCCAGTCCGACCGCAGATAACCGAGGCCCACGCCCGGGACCGCCGCCCACAGGCCGCCGTCGGGCTGCAGCAGGACCGCACTGACACGGCGCGGCTTGGCGTTCTCCGCGCTCTCGACCGGCACCGGAATGGCATCGTCGCGCTGGACGCGCCACAGACGGCGCTGGCTGCCGATCCACAGCGCGCCGTCGTGGTCGCGCGCCAGCGCCAGCGCGGCATTCGGCCGCTCGAACATGTCGGCATAGGGCAGACGCAACCAGCCGCCGTCGGCTTCGCGACGGAACAGGCCATGCCCGCTGCCCACCCACAGGCGCGGGCCGTCCGCCAGCAGGGCATAGACCACACCCGGCTTGTCCTCGCCGGGGAGCGGCACGGCTGCCATCCGCCGGCCGTCCCATCGCGCCAATCCCTCGGCAGTGCCGATCCAGAGCGTACCGGCCGCATCGAACGCCAGCGCCATCACTGTCGGCGACGGCAGGCCAGGCACGGGTTCGGGGCGCCATTGCGCAGGCGCGCCCTGCAGATCCATCCGGTAGAGGCCGGCATCGGCCGTGCCCAACCAAAGGGTGTCGCCGCGGCTGGCGAAGGCCCAGATGTCGTCGCTGCCCAGCATCGGATGACTGTCCCGCCGCCAGTGCGCGAAGCCGTTGCGCGCGCCATCCAGCATGCTGATCCCGCCGAACTCGCTCGCCACCCAGACACGGTCCCGCGCATCCACATGCAGCGCCTGGATCATGTTGCCCGGCAGGGTGCGGGGATCGCCCGGCACCTGGCGCCAGGTGCGGAAACCGCTGCCGTCGTAGCGCGCCAGGCCGTCGCTGGTCCCGATCCAGATGAAGCCGGCACGGTCGCGCTCGATCGCATTGACCATGCTGGCCGGCAACCCGTCGCCCACGCCGAGCACGCGCAAGCGCGGCAATTGCGGCACCTGCGCCCATGCGCTGGCCGCGCACAGCAGCAACAGGCATGCCAGCCTCGCGATTCCCTTCCCTGCGCGCGATCGCGGCATCCCTCTTCCTTCGCAGCGAGCCCGCCCCGATGCTGGCCCGATGTTTGCGTCAACGCAAGGCCAGACAAAGCGTTGCCGCATAGAATCGCGTTGACATCCACCGGAGACCGTCCATGAGCCTGCGCAATTCCGCTACCCAATGGGGCAGCCTGAGCAAGACCTTCCATTGGCTGATCGTCCTGCTGCTGATCGGCCAGGGCATCCTCGGTCTGGTCATGGGCGATTTCCCGCGCGAAACGCGGATGGAACTCACCGGCCTGCACAAGTCCATCGGCGTGACCATCCTGATCCTCGCGGTGGCGCGCGTGCTATGGCTGCTGGTGGCCGGACGCCCCGCGCCCGCGCCGGGCGTCACGCCCCTGCAGCACAAGCTGGCGATGGCCGGCCACCTGCTGCTGTACGTGCTGCTGTTCGCCTTGCCGATCACCGGCTGGCTGATGGTCTCCTACGGCGGGCGACCGGTGGAATGGTTCGGCCTGTTCCAGTTGCCGGCGCTGGTGGGCGAAAACCACGACCTGCATGAGCAGCTCGAAGGCGTGCACGAACTGTTGTTCTGGGCGCTGACGCTGGTGGCAGTGGGCCATGCCGGCGCCGCGATCTACCACCACGTCTTCCAGCGCGATTCCACGCTGGCGCGGATGCTGCCCAAGGGCTGGATGCGCGACCCGCGCGCCTGAGGCTCAGAACAGCGCGCTTGCCGCCGCGGCATCGAACGGCCAGTCCAGTTCGATGCCGCGCGCGTCCTCGCGAAGGACCGGCACGCGCAGGCCGTAGCGCGCCTCCAGCACCGGATCGCCGTCGATGAACACACTGTCGAAATCCGGCGCGCGCGCGGCCGCCAGCACGGCCAGCGCCCGGTCGCACAGGTGGCAGTCGTCGCGCTGGTAGAGGATCAGGGCCATTCGCCGGCGTCGGTTCCGTGTCGGAATGACGCCTAGAATAGCCGTCGTATCCACGGGACACGCGCATGGCCGTCAGCGTCTTCGACCTCTACAAGATCGGCATCGGGCCGAGTTCCTCGCACACGGTCGGGCCGATGCGCGCCGCCGCGCGCTTCGTCGAACATCATTTGAAGCAGGCCGGCAGGCTGGAGGATGTCGCGCGCATCCGCGCCGAAGTATTCGGCTCGCTGGCGCTGACCGGGCGCGGCCACGGCACCGACAAGGCCGTGCTGATGGGGCTCGAAGGCCACTGGCCCAACCTGATCGACCCGGACGTCATTCCCGATGCGCTGGAACGCATCCGCGGCAGCAAGAAGATCCGCCTGTACGCAGAGCGCGAGATCGGCTTCAACGAGAAGACCGACCTCATCATGAACAAGCGGCAGAAGCTGCCGTTCCACACCAACGGCATGCGCTTCGCCGCGTTCGATGCCGATGGCGGCGAAATCGCCAGCCGCGATTACTACTCGGTCGGCGGCGGCTTCGTGGTCAACCAGGACGAAGCCGCGGAAGACCGCATCGTCGCCGACACCACGCCGGTCGCGCACCCCTTCCATAGCGGCGACGAGCTGCTCGCGCGTGTCCAGGACACCGGCCTGTCCATCGCGCAGCTGATGCTGGAGAACGAGCGCGCCTGGCGCAGCGACGAGGAAACGCTGGCCGGGCTGCGCGAAATCTGGTCCGCGATGTGCGGCGGCGTGGCCCGTGGCATACGAGAGGCCGGCACCCTGCCCGGTGGCCTGCACGTCAGTCGGCGCGCGCCCGCCTTGTTTGCCGAGCTGTCCTCGCGCCCCGAGGCGGCGATGCGCGATCCGTTGACCGTGCTGGACTGGGTCAACCTGTATGCACTCGCAGTCAACGAAGAAAATGCCGCGGGCGGGCGCGTGGTGACCGCGCCGACCAATGGTGCCGCCGGCATCATTCCCGCCGTCGGCCACTACTACGAACGCTTCATCCCCGGCGCGAACGAGAAAGGCCTCTTCGATTACCTGCTGACCGCGGCGGCGGTCGGCATCCTCTACAAGGAAAACGCCTCGATCAGCGGCGCGGAAGTCGGCTGCCAGGGCGAGGTGGGCGTGGCCTGTTCGATGGCGGCGGCGGGGCTCACTGCGGCGCTGGGCGGTACCCCGTCGCAAATCGAGAACGCGGCGGAGATCGGCATGGAGCACAACCTCGGCCTGACCTGCGATCCGATCGGCGGGCTGGTGCAGATCCCCTGCATCGAACGCAACGCGATGGGCGCGGTGAAGGCGATCAATGCCGCGCGCATGGCGATGCGCGGGGACGGCAAGCACAAGGTCAGCCTGGACAAGGTGATCAAGACGATGCGCGACACCGGCCGCGACATGCAGGACAAGTACAAGGAAACCTCACGCGGCGGCCTGGCGGTGAACGTGATCGAATGCTGAGGCCCCGCGCGCCGCGACCAGCCTGAGCACGTCGTCGATCAATGCCGCCGCGGTGACTTCGGCGCCCGCGCCCGGCCCCTGGATCACCAGCGGCTGCTCGCGGTAACGATCCGACCAGATCGCCACGCGATTGTCGGTCCCCGCGCCCGCGGCCAGCGGATGATCGACCGGCAAGGCCTCCAGCCCGACGGTCGCCGCGCCATTTTCGCAGCGGGCGATGAACTTCAACACTTCGCCGCTGCGATACGCCTCGGCGTAGCGAATGCGCATCGCTTCATCCAGCGCCGACAATGCCGCGTCCAGCGCCGCGACCGGCAGCGCGGCCAGCGCCTCCGGCACCAGCGAATCGACCCGCACCGCGTCGGCATCCAGCGCGATACCCGAAGCCCGCGCAAGGATCACGATCTTGCGGCGCACGTCCTCGCCTGACAGGTCGTCACGCGGATCGGGTTCGGTGTAGCCGGCATCGCGCGCCTCGCGCACAAAGCCGGAGAACGGGCGCTTGCCGTCGTAATGGTTGAACAGCCACGCCAGCGATCCCGACAGCACGCCGGCGATGGCGTGGATGCGGTCGCCGCCCGCCTGCAACTCGCGCAGGCTGCGCAGCAAGGGCAGGCCCGCGCCGACCGTGGCGCTGTCGCCGTAGCCCGCGCCCGAGGCGCCGCCCGCCTCGCGGATATCGCGCCAGCGCGCCAGCGACGTGCCCTGCCCGAGCTTGCAGGCGGTCACCACGTCGGCGCCCGCCTCCAGCCAGCCCGCATGGCGCGCAGCCAGCGCGTCGCTGGCGCTGGCATCCACCACGATGTCGCCGCGGCCGAAACGCGTGCGCGGCAACCATGCCGCATCGCGCGCCGACTGCAGCCCGCGCAGTTCGTCCAGCGCCGCCTGCGCCGCCTGCGCCGATGACGCATCGCAATCGCGCCAACCGCGCGCATTGGCGATGCCGGCGATCTGCGGCACCGGCCTGCCCGCCTCGCGCAATCGCGCATGGCGCTCGATGAAGGCGCTGCCGACCGTTCCGGTGCCGAGCAGGTAGAGACGCGGCGCGGGCGTGCTCATGCCGCCAGCGCCGCGCGTTTACACGCGAGTACGCGGTCCAGCGCGGCCTGCAGGTCGGCGATGAGGTCGTCGGCATGCTCGATGCCCACCGACAGGCGCAGCAGTCCGTCGCCGATGCCGGCGGCACGACGCGCCTCCGGCGTCATCGCGGCGTGGGTCATCGTGGCCGGATGCGCGACGAGACTTTCGACGCCCCCCAGCGATTCGGCCAGGGTGAAGCATTCCAGTCCGTCGAGGAAGGCGCGCACCTCGGTTTCATCGCCCAGCTCGAACGACAGCATCGCGCCGAAGCCCTGCTGCTGGCGCGCGGCCACCGCATGTCCCGGATGCGAGGCCAGGCCCGGCCAGTACAACTGCCGCACCACCGGATGTCCTTGCAGCAATTCGACGATCGCGTGGGTGTTCTCCTCGTGCACGCGCAGCCGCGCCGGCAGCGTGCGCATGCCGCGCAGGGTCAGGAAGCTGTCGAACGGCGCGCCGGTGATGCCGAGCGCATTCGCCCACCAGGCGAATTGCTCGTGCAAGGCGGCATCGCGCGCGATCAGCGCGCCGCCGACGACATCGCTGTGGCCGTTGATGTACTTGGTGGTCGAATGCAGCACCGCGTCGGCGCCGAAATCCAGCGGCCGCTGCCACAGCGGCGACAGAAAGGTGTTGTCGATGAGCACGGTGGCGCCGGCGGCCTTCGCATCGCCGATCACCTGCTCCAGATCGGTGATGCGCAGCAGCGGGTTGGAAGGCGTCTCGATCCACACCAGCTTCGGCCCGCGCGCGAACACCTCGGCGCGCGCCTTCGCATCGGTGAAGTCGATGGTGGCGAGCTCGAACGCACCCTTCTTCGCCAGCGCGTTGAACAGGCGCCAGCTGCCGCCGTACGCATCATGTGGCACCACCAGCAGGTCGCCCGGCTCCAGCAGCGCGTTCAAGGCCAGCGTGATCGCGGCCATGCCGGTCGCGGTGACCACGCCGCCCGCGCCACCTTCGAGTTCGGCCAGCGCATCGCCCAGCAGGTCGCGGGTCGGATTGCCGCTGCGGGTGTAGTCGTATCGACGCTTCTCGTTGAAACCGGCAAAGCTGAAGTTGGACGACAGCACCAGGGGCGGCGCGACCGCGCCAAAGGCGCTGTCGCTGTCGATGCCGGCACGCACGGCGCGGGTGGCGATGTTCGATTCAAGGCTCATGTCAGGCGTCCAGGGCAGCGGTGAGGGCAGCGGCGATCGCCGCGGTTTCTTTCAGGAAGGCGTCGTGGCCGTAGCGCGATGCAATCACCTGCAGCCACGCGTCCGGCGCGCGCACGGCCAGCTCGGACAGGTCTTCGCGCGGCACCAGCAGGTCGCTGTCGATGGCGACCACCGACAACGGCACGCGCACGGCTTCGGGTTCGATGCGATGCAGGTCGATCGATTCGGACAGGCGGCGATAGGCGGTGGCATTGAAGCGCACCAGCGCGCGCTGGCCGCAGGCTTCCAGGTAACTTTCCGCCGGGCAGACCGCATGTGCGCCGTCCAGCGCGACCGGGGCATCGAAGCGTTCGGCGAATTCCTTCGGCGTGCGGTAGGACAGCATCGCCAACTGCCGCGCCAGGGCCAGGCCGTGGCCGTCGTCGCACTGCAATTCGCCCAGCTCCACGATCTTGCGCTGCACCGAGCGCAGCGCGCTGGCCCACGGGTGCGGGCGATGCGCGCCACTGATCGCGACCAGCGCCGCCAGCCGCTGCGGATGGCAGGCGGCGAACTGCAGCCCGACCATCGCGCCGTAGGAGGCGCCGACGAAGGCACGCAGCTTCGCCACGCCCAGCGTGTCCAGCACCGCGGCGATGGCATTGGCCTGGTCGATGCTGTCGATCGGCGCGTCCAGCCCGTCGCCATCGCCCAGCCAGTCGATCGCCAACACCCGATGCCGGCGCAGGAAACCGGCCTGCGCCTGCCACCAGCCGTCGCTGCCGTCGGCCTCGTTCGCCAGTACATGACGCGTCGCCGAAATCCCGCCGGCCACCAGCAGCAGCGGCGCGTCCACCGGGCCGCACAGCTCCCAGCGGATCGCGACCTCGCGCGCGCCGACGTGCCGGAGCGCCAGCGTGCAGCGATGCACGCCGCGTTCGGCCTGCACTTCCGGGACATGCGCGTGCGATTGACCGAACCGGCAGAGGGGATCGATGGCGGCTTCGGCGGGGGCTTGGAACGATGCGGCGACCAGACTCATGCGGAACTCCGTGTGCATCGAGTTCCGGGTGGTGCGCGTGTCGGGCAGCGCGGGTGCGCCTGCTCAACCATCTGCGCGGCGGGCTTGCGCCCCCACAGGAATTGGCACCTTGGACGGATGTCCAGGTTGCCTCGGCGTCAAAGGGCCTATCCCTCAGCCGATCTCGATGGATGACTGCAGCTTGCCGCAAGGCTTTCGCAATGTCAATCGCTTTATTCGGATCAAGCGATTGATTTCTTGCCGGGGCCAGCCCGCGATAATCCGGCGATGCCACGCCCCACTTCCTGCGCCCTGATGGTCGTGCTACTCGCCGGCCCGGCAACGGCCGCGCAGTGGCTGAGCTGGCCGCCCAGGCCGAACACGCAGGCTCCGGTTCCGGCATCCGCCGCGGCGGTCGGCGTGCGACTGCGCATTGCCGACCACGAAGGCGTCCGCGAGATCTGGGTGGACAACGACCTGTACGGCCCGGCCGAAGTGCGCATCGACGCCATCCCTGACCGCAGCGGATTTCCGCTGCATCGCGTGCTTCCGGCGCGCGGCGCCTATCGGCTGGCCCGGCTCCCCGCGGACGGCGGCCTGCGGCTGCGATTGCTGGCGGTACCGGGCGCGCCCGGTGCCGCCGCGCGCGATGTCGATTACGGACTGCCGCTGCGGCTGGCCTCGGTGCGGATCGGGCAGCCGCCGCAAGGCCGGTTCAGTCACACGGACAGCGAAAACCTGCATGCGGTCGACTTCGCCGCCCCCATCGGCACGCCGGTCGTCGCCACGCGCGGCGGCACAGTGATGCAGGCGCAGGACCGTTTCCGGGACGGCACCGGCCGCCCGGACGAGGCCAACCTCGTACGCATCCTGCATTCCGACGGCAGCATGGCTGTATACGCGCATCTGCAGCACGGCAGCCTGGCGGTCATGCCCGGGGAACGCGTGGCCGCAGGGCGGATGCTGGCCCGCAGCGGCAACTCCGGGTATTCCAGCGGCCCCCACCTGCATTTCGCGGTACAGACGAATGCCGGCCTCGGGCTGGCATCGGTGCCGGTGCGGATCGTCGGCGACAGGGGCGAGCTGCACCTGCCGCGCGAGACGCTGCCGGCATCGGGCTTATAATCCGCGTCCCCGCACGCAACCCGACGGCGCCAACCGCGCCGCGTTCCGCATGTCCGCCATCAAACAGGAAGCTGCGCGCCGCCGCACCTTCGCCATCATCTCCCACCCCGACGCCGGCAAGACCACGCTGACCGAGAAGCTGCTGCTGTTCGGTGGCGCGATCCAGCTGGCCGGGTCGGTCAAGGGCCGCAAGGCCGCGCGCCACGCGACGTCCGACTGGATGGCGCTGGAGAAGGAGCGCGGCATCTCGGTGACCTCGTCGGTGATGCAGTTCCCCTACGACGGCCACATCGTCAACCTGCTCGACACGCCCGGCCATGCCGACTTCGGCGAGGACACCTATCGCGTGCTGACGGCGGTCGATAGCGCCTTGATGGTGATCGACGTGGCGAAGGGCGTCGAGGAGCGCACGATCAAGCTGATGGAAGTCTGCCGCCTGCGCGACACGCCGATCATGAGCTTCATCAACAAGCTCGACCGCGAGGGCAAGAACCCAATCGAGCTGCTGGATGAAATCGAGAGCGTGCTGAAGATCCAGTGCGCGCCGGTGACCTGGCCGATCGGCATGGGCAAGCGCCTGCGCGGCGTGGTGCACCTGCTGACCGGCGAAGTGCACCTGTACGAAGCCGGCAAGAACCACACCCGGCAGGACTCGACCATCTATCCGTCCATCGACGACCCGCGCGTGGAGGCGGCCATTGGCGCCGATGCGTTGGCCGAACTGCGCGATGAACTCGAACTGGTCGAAGGTGCATCGCATCCGTTCGACCAGGACGCTTACCTGCGCGGCGAGCAGGCGCCGGTGTTCTTCGGCTCGGCGGTGAACAACTTCGGCGTGCAGCCGCTGCTCGACTTCTTCGTCCAGCACGCGCCGCAGCCGCAGCCGCACGAGACGACCAGCCGCGAGGTCGAACCCAGCGAAGACAAGCTGACCGGCTTCGTGTTCAAGATCCAGGCCAACATGGATCCGCAGCATCGCGACCGCGTGGCCTTCATGCGCATCTGCTCGGGCAAGTTCTCCGCGGGCATGAAGGCGTTCCAGCCGCGCACCGGCAAGGACATCAAGTTGGCGAATGCACTGACGTTCATGGCTTCCGACCGCGAGATCGCCGAGGATGCCTGGCCAGGCGATGTGATCGGCATCCACAACCACGGCACCATCTCCATCGGTGACACCTTCACCGAGGGCGAGAACATCGCCTTCACCGGCATCCCCAACTTCGCGCCGGAGCTGTTCCGTCGCGCACGCCTCCGCGATCCGCTCAAGCTCAAGCAGCTGCAGAAGGGCCTGGCGCAGTTGAGTGAGGAAGGCGCGACCCAGTTCTTCCGCCCGCTGATGTCGAACGACCTCATCCTCGGCGCGGTCGGCGTGTTGCAGTTCGACGTGGTCGCCTATCGCCTCAAGGACGAATACGGCGTCGATGCGATCTTCGAGCAGGTGCAGGTCGCCACCGCACGCTGGATCAAATGCAACGACGCGAAGAAACTGGAAGAGTTCCGCGAGAAGAATGCGGCCAACCTGTCGCTGGATGCCGCCGGCCAGCTGGTCTATCTCGCGCCGACCCGGGTCAACCTGCAACTGGCCGAGGAACGCGCGCCGGGCGTGCAGTTCCTCGCCACCCGCGAGCACGCGCACGCCGAACGCATCGACTGAGCCCTGCCGCGCAGCCGCGCCCGGCGCGGATTGCGGCAGCGCAACATCCGTGTATGCTCCGAGGCATGCAGGGCCATACCTCCGCGTATTCACCGGAAGAAGAGCGCGCCAACGTGCTCACGCATGGGGTGGGCGCGGCCGTCGCGCTGGTCGCGGGGCTCACCATGCTCGTGCAGGCCATCGCCCGCGGCGGCGATGCCTGGCAATGGGCCTCGGCCATCGTGTTTTCGGTATCGATGCTGGCGCTGTATCTGGCCAGCACGGCCTATCACCGCGCGGTCGATCCGCTGCGCCGCGCACGCCTGAAGATCGTCGATCACTGCGCGATCTACGTTCTCATCGCCGGCACATACACGCCTTTCACCCTGACCATCCTGCGCGATACGGTCGGCTGGACGCTGTTCATCGCCATCTGGTCGCTGGCCGCCGCCGGCATCGTGTTCAAGCTGTTTTTCACCGGCCGCTTCAAGCTGGCCTCCACCCTGATCTACATCGCGATGGGCTGGCTGGTGATGCTGTACGCCAAGCCCGTGTACCTGGCCTTGAGCGGCTGGACCTTCGGCTGGCTGTTGGCCGGGGGCATCGCCTACACGCTGGGCACCGTGTTCTACATGCAACGGCGCATGCCCTATGCGCACGCGATCTGGCATGGCTTCGTCGTCGTCGGCACGGCCTGCCATTTCATCGCGGTCTGGTCGCTGGTGGTGCCCCGCGCCTGAACGAAAGCCCGCGACATTCACCCCTGTTTGACTCGACGGGGCCGATGGTGGCGAAACGCCCCGTCGTCGCCTCGTCGAATGACCGAAATCGAATCCCCAGACAAGCCCGCGCCCGCCACGTCCCGAGACGAGGACGCGTCCGCAGCGCTCTGGCCGCGCCGACATCCCTGGCTCACTTTCCTGGGCGTGCTGGCGGCAGCGTTGGTCATCCTGATCCTGCTGTGGGACTGGAATTGGTTCAAACGCCCCATCGAGCGCTATGTCCAGGCCAAGACCGGGCGCGAATTGCACATCGACGGCGACCTGGATGTCGACCTGGGCCGGATGACGCGCGTCAGCGCCGATGGGCTGCGCTTCGGCAACGCCGCCTGGTCGAAAGAAAAGGAAATGGCGAGGACCGACCGTCTCGCGTTCGCCTTCGCGCTGTGGCCGGCCATCTTCCAACGCGACTTCCGCATCCCCGAGCTGCGGTTGACCAATCCCGACGTGTTGCTGGAAACGGGTCCCGATGGCATCGGCAACTGGGTCTTCGACCGCGAGGACAGCCGTGGCAAGCAGCCGGAGTTCCGCAGCCTGTGGATCGACGACGGACAGCTGCGGTTCGTCGATGCCAAGGGCAAGACCGACATCGACATCAGCGTGGACAGCGAAGCGCGCGGAAAGGGAGATAGCGGCCCACCGATCGTGGTCAAGGGCAAGGGCCACTGGAAAGGCAGCCCGTTCACGCTGCAGGGCCGGGGAGAATCGCCTCTGGACCTGCGCAACCCCGACGAGCCCTATCGTATCGATGTTCGCGCCACCGCCGGACCGACCAGCGCCCATGCCAGCGGCACCTTGCTGGATCCGCTGCGGATGCGCGACTTCGACCTCAAGCTGTCGCTGGCGGGACAGAACCTCGACGACCTCTATCCATTGCTGGGCCTCGCGCTGCCGCCGACGCCGCCCTATGCGCTCAATGGCCGTTTCACCCGCAAGGTGAACTCGCCGACCAGCAGCACCTGGAAGTACGACGGCTTGAGCGGCAAGGTGGGCGACAGCGACCTCGCAGGTTTCGCCCACTTCACCACCGGCAAGCCGCGCCCGCGCCTGGATGCCGACCTGCGCTCGAAGCGCCTGGACCTGGATGATCTGGCCGGCTTCATCGGTGGCGCGCCCAAGGCCACGGGCGGCGAGAAGACCAACCCCGAACTTGCCGCGAAAGCCGCGCAGCAGCAAGCCAGCGGCAAGCTGTTCCCGCGCGACGAGTTCAGGCTGGAAAAGCTGCGCTCGATGGATGCCAACGTGCGCCTGCGCGCGGCGCGCATCAACACCCAGACCCTGCCCGTGGACGACATGGATGCGAGGATGAAACTGGAAGCGGGCGTGATGACGCTGGCCCCGCTGAACTTCGGCGTGGCCGATGGCGACATCCGCTCGGCGATCCGCATGGATGCGCGCGAAGGCAGCGTCATCCGCACGCATGCCGACATCAGTGCCAAGGGACTCACCTTGGGCAAATTGATGCCGAAGGTGAAGCTGGGACAGAACGCGATCGGCAGCCTGGGCGGCGACATCAAGATCGACACCACCGGCAACTCCATCGCCAAGATGCTCGGCAACGCGGATGGCGAAGCCGATGCCGGCATGGGACGCGGCAGCATCAGCAAGCTGCTGATGGAGATGGCCGCGATCGACATCGCCGGCATCCTCAAGGTCAAGCTGACCGGCGACAGGCAACTGCCGATACGCTGCGCCTTCGGGGACTTCGGCATCAAGGACGGCGTCATGACGACGCGCGCACTCGCCTTCGACACCGACGACACGGTGATCACCGGCAGCGGCACCATCAGCCTGCGCGACGAACGCCTCGACCTGACGCTCAAGCCGAAGACGCGACGCTTCAGTCCGCTTTCGCTGCGCTCGCCGCTCTATGTGCAAGGCAGCTTCACCGACCCGAGCATCCGCCCCGACTACAAGCGCATCGGGCTGCGCGCCGCCGCCGCGGCGGTGCTGGGCACGGTCACCGCGCCGGCAGCCGCGCTGGCCGCGACGACCGACCTCGGCGACGCCAAGAGTCGCCGCTATTGCGGGGACGGCGGCGAAGAAGGCTGAGCACGGCACGCGGCCGTGGACGCATCAGGTCAGGAGGCGATGTAGTCCTGCAGGTGCTGCAGCTGGACCTGCTGGTCGTCGATGACGGCCTTGACCAGGTCGCCGATCGAGACGATGCCGACGACTTCCTTGTGGTCGAGGATCGGCAGATGGCGGATCCGCTTCTCGGTCATCACCTGCATGCACTGCTCGACGCTGTCGCCGGGCCGTCCGCACACCACCTGCTGGCTCATGATCTCGCTGACCGGCGTGGACGCCGAGGTGCGCCCGAGCAGCACGACCTTGCGGGCGTAATCGCGCTCGGAAAGTATCCCCACCAGCTTGCGGCCCTGCTCCATCACCAGCACCGCGCCGATGCCGCGTTCGGCCATCAGGCGCAGGGCATCGATCACCGGGGCGGCAGGGTCGATCGACACCACGCCCCCGGACGCCTTCGACTCAAGCAGTTGCCGTACCAGACGCATGGCTGCTCCCCGTTTCGGACCCGCGTCCAGCATACCCCTCCCGGGATGCCGGCTGCCAATCCGAAACGACGTACAGCGGGCGCTGCTTGGCTTCGGTGTAGAGGCGTCCGAGGTACTCGCCGATCATGCCCAGCGCGATCAGTTGCACGCCGCCCAGCAGCAGGATCACCGCCATCATGCTGGGCCAGCCGGCGACCGGATCGCCGTAGAGCATCGCCTTGGCGATCACGTAACCGCCATAGACCAGCGCGACCAGTGCGGTGGCGAGACCAAGGTAGGTGGCGATCCGCAACGGCGCGGTCGAGAAGCTGGTGATGCCCTCGAGCGCGAGGTTCCAGAGCTTCCACAGGCTGAACTTGCTGCGCCCGGCGTTTCGCGGCTCCCGCTCGTAGGGGATCTCGGCGGCGTTGAAGCCGACCCAGCCGAACAGGCCCTTCATGAAGCGCTGCCGCTCCCGCAGCAAACGCAGCGCGGCGAGCGCGCGCGGCGACAGCAGGCGGAAGTCGCCCGTGTCCTCGGGCACCGGCGTGCGCGAGAGCCGCGCGATCACGCGATAGAACAGCGAAGCCGTCGCGCGGCGCGCTAGGCCTTCGCCCATCCGCACGCTGCGACGGCCATAGACGTTGTCGTAGCCCTCGCGCCAGCGCTCGACGAAGCGCGGGATCAGTTCCGGCGGGTCCTGCCCGTCCGCGTCCAGCAGCAGCGCCGCTCCCTCATCCACCAGGTCGAGACCGGCCGTGAGCGCCGCCTCCTTGCCGAAGTTGCGCGACAGCCGCAGCAGCGCCACGCGCGGATCGCCCGCGGCCAGCCGCTGCATCACGGCCCAGGTTCCGTCGCTGCTGCCGTCATCGACGTAAAGCACGCGCGATTCGAGACCCGGCAGCCCGTCCAGCGCCTGCGCCAACCGGGCATGCAGCAGCGGCAACGCTTCGGTCTCGTTGTAGGCGGCGACCACCACCGTCAGCCGGTCGTGGCGATCCGTACTCATTTCCCGCCGTCCTCGACTTCGCGCAGCGCCGATGCGCCGCCGATGTAACGCATCTGACGCTGGATGGCGCGCGCGCGCCTCTGCACGTACGGCCCGGGATGCGCCACGCTGTAGCGCTTGGGGTTGGGCAGCACCGCCGCCAGCCGCGCGGCTTCCGCCGCGGTCAGCCGCGAGGCGTCCTTGCCGAACCAAGTGCGTGCCGCAGCCTGGGCGCCATAGACTCCGTCGCCGAACTCGGCGATGTTCGCGTAGGTCTCCAGGATGCGCTCCTTGGGCCAAAGCGTTTCCATCCAGAAGGTGTACCACGCCTCCAGTCCCTTGCGCAGCCAGCGGCTCCAGCCGGAGCCGCTCCACAGGAACAGGTTCTTGGCGGTCTGCTGGCTGATGGTGCTGCCGCCGCGCACGCGGCGCCCTCGCTCGTTGCTGGCGCGCGCCTTCTCGATGGCCTCCAGGTCGAAGCCGGCATGGTCGGCGAATTTCTGGTCCTCGGAGGCGATCAACGCGACCGGCACGTGCGGCGACATGCGATCGAGATCCCGCCAGTCGTAGGCGATGCGGAACCTGAAATCGCCGCTCGCCCATGCCTGCACCTGGCGGATCGCCATGAAGCTGGAGAACGGCGGATCGACGAAGCGCAGCGCCAGCACCTGAACCACCGGCATGAGCACGACGATGGCGCACAGCCAGATCAGGCGGCGTATCCACGGACGGCGCCATCGGGCGCGGCGGTCTTGCGCTGAAGTCACGGCATCCCCATCTGGATGGATCGAAGCGGCATTATCCGCAAGATTCCGGCGCGACGCCGGACGATGGAGCCCATGGACAACCACGACGCCGACACCGCCGCAGGCGGACTGCTTTCGATCTTCCTGTTGCCCGATGCGGGCGTGAGGGGCGCACACGTGCGCCTGGACGACGCCTGGCGCGAGATCGTCGCGCGCAGCGAGCCCGGACCATCGGTCGTCGGGCTGCTCGGCCAGGCAACCGCCGCCGCCGCGCTGATGACCGCCCACGCCAAGGTCGAAGGGCGATTGTCGGTGCAATTGCGCAGCCAGGGCCCGCTGCGCAGCCTGGTCGCCGAATGCACCGCGCAAGGCACGATCCGCGGGATCGCGCAGATGGAGGAAATGCCCGTGCCGGCCGAACCGATGCGCCCCGACACGCTCGGCGACGGCGCCCTGCTCGCGATCACCATCGAGAACCCGACGCCCAGTGGCGAGCCGATGCGCTACCAGGGCCTGGTCGAGCTGGGTGCACCGACCTTGGCCGAGGCGCTGGAAGGCTATTTCGTCCAGTCCGAGCAGTTGCCGACCCGCCTGCTGCTGGCAGCGAACGGCAACGGCGCGACGGGCCTGCTGCTGCAGAAGCTCCCCGGCGCCGAGGACGACGTGGATGGCTGGAACCGCATCGGGCAGCTGTTCGGCACGCTCGGTGCCGACGAGCTGCAAGCGTTGGACGCCGACACCCTCCTGCACCGGCTCTTCCACCAGGAAGGCCTGCAATACCTGGCCGAAAGGCCGTTGCGTTTCGGCTGCTCGTGCTCCCGCGACCGGGTCGAGGACGTGCTCCGGAGCCTGGGCCAGGACGAGGTCGAAGCCGCGATCGTCGCCGGCGGCGGCCAGGCCGAAGTCCGCTGCGGATTCTGCGGTCAGCGCTACCTGTTCTCACCAGGCGATGCGACGGAACTGTTCAGGCAACCCGCTCCGAATACGGCTCCTCCTGATCGCCTGCAGTAGGCAGAATCGATCTGACGCACACTCCGCCGCAAGGATTGTTAAAGAAACATAAGTCGTCTATTGTCATCTTCTGGAATGGCGGAACTTTCCGCCCGGGGACCGATCTGAGAAGCATCATGTTGCGCCGTCGCCTGCCCGCGTTGGTTCTGTTGCTGTCCGCCGTCCTCGGCGGCGCGGATGCGCTGGCGCAATCCCGCAACGCCGACATGGCCGTGCTGCCGGTGGTCAATCGCAACAGCGGCAAGGTCGAGGGCGTCTTCGTGCTGGAGCCGACCGGCAAGTCCCTGGAGGGCGCGCGCTGGCGCTTCGGCAGCAACACGCTCGAATCCGCATTCGGCCTGTCCTCGGGGCAGTCGCTGGCGTTGCTGTGCGACGGCAAGAACGGCATCCCGAGCCGCATGGACCATCTCTCCGACGATTGCGCCCTGGGCGCAATCGGGCCGCGCGGCGTCGCCGCGAGCGTGGGTTCCCGCAACGCGCGCGTCGGCGTGGCGGTCGGCAAGGAGCGCGCCAACCTGCCGGCATGGCTCAATGCCGGTGCCAAGGGCCGCGTCCAGCAGACCGACCTCGCCCTGTTCGCGCAATACAACATCGGCCGCAGCGGCGTGGTCTCGATCGCCGGCACCACCGCCAAGGCGCACCTGGTCTCGGCCGTGGACGTCCCACAACTGGCCAATCGCTGGAACAGCAAGGGGATTTCCGTGGCCGGCGGCGTCGGCGCGTTCAGCGCCAGCGTGTTCGGCCGCGTCGTCGAGGTTCCGGGCCAGCCGGGCAAGTGGGAAGGCTTCGGCATCGGCCTGAGCTGGCGTACCCCGTGGAGCGCGCAGTTGAGTGTCGGCGCCGAGAACGTGGTCACCCGCGGCAAGAACCCGTTTGCGCCTTCCGGCGAACAGGAAGGCACCGTGCCCTACGTCAAGTACGAGCAGGACCTGTAAGCGACATCGCTGCGGGCTGATGCCGGGCGGCTGTCGCCACCCCCTTCTATCCGACGATCCACGCCAGCGTGGCGATGCGCCCGCTGCGGCCATCGCGACGGTGCGAGAAAAACTCGCCGGCTTCGCTGATCGTGCAGCGATCACCACCGTGGATGGCGTCGGCCGCGATGCCGGCGGCGATGAGGCGCATGCGCGCCAGTCCATATAGATCTACTTTCCAGTGCCCCGGACGGGTGGCGACGAACGCCGAGACCGCAGCGGAGTCATGCCGGACGAAGGCATCGCGCACTTCCTCGCCGATTTCATACGCACGCGGGCCGGCCGCCGGGCCCAGCCAGACGACCAGGTCGCGTGGCGCACTGCGCATCGCGGCGAGGGTGTTCTCCAGCACGCCGGCGGCAAGGCCGCGCCAACCGGCATGCGCGGCGGCGATTTCGCTGCCGTCCTTCGCGGCCAGGACAACCGGCAGGCAGTCGGCCGTGAGGATTGCGAGCACTTCGTCCGGCGCATCCGTCACCGATGCATCGGCCTCGGCCTCGCCCGCCGGTGCCGTATCCGCATCCACCTTCAGCACGCCCACGCCATGTACCTGCTGCAGCCAGTGCGGCGCGGTGGGCAGGGCCAGCGCTTCGGCCAGCTGTCGGCGATTCTCGGCCACCGCGCCGGCCTCATCGCCACAGCGCGACCCCAGGTTGAAGGTGTCGAAAGGCGCTTGCGACACGCCCGCGCCGAAACGCCGCGTGGCAACCGCGCGCACGCCCGGCGGTGCCGGCCAGCCGGCCTCGATCCATGCGCGGTTCATCGGCGCTGCGCCGCCTCGAAGGCGGCGGTGTCCTCGCGCAGCACCTTCATCAGCGCGCGCATGTCCGCGGGCAGCGGCGCTTCCGCACGCACCGGCTGGCCGGTCAGCGGATGCGCGAACTCCAGCACCTCCGCGTGCAGGGCCTGGCGCTTGAAGCCGCGCAACGCATCGACCAGCCCTTCGGTCGCGCCCTTGGGCAGCTTGAGTGCGCCGCCGTAGAGCGGATCGCCGATGATCGGATGCTTGATGTGCTGCATGTGCACGCGGATCTGGTGGGTGCGGCCGGTCTCCAGCCGGCATTCCAGCGCCGTGTGCGCCCGGAAGCGCTCGCGCAGGCGATAGTGCGTCACCGCATCGCGTCCGTCCTCGCGCACGCCCATGCGCAGGCGGTCGCGCGGATGGCGGTCGATGGGGAAATCGGCGGTGCCGCCGGACACCATCGCCCCCGCGACGATGGCGAGGTACTGCCGGTGCACGTCGCGCGCGGACAGCATCTCCACCAGCCTTGTCTGCGCCGGCAGAGTGCGCGCCACCACCATCACCCCGGAGGTGTCCTTGTCGAGCCGGTGGACAATGCCGGCGCGCGGCAACGCGTTGAGCGTGGGGTCGCGGTGCAGCAGGGCATTGACCAGCGTGCCGTCGGGGTTGCCGGCACCCGGATGCACCACCAGCCCAGCCGGCTTGTCGATGACGAAGACCGCATCGTCCTCGTACAGGATGTCGAGCGGGATGTCCTGCGCAATGGCCTCGGTCTCGATGCCCAGCTCGGCGTTGAGGCTGACCGATTCGCCGCCGCGGACCGCGTCGCGCGGACGCACCGCCTGGCCATCCAGCAGCGCATCGCCGGATTTGATCCAGCCGGCCAGCCGCGAGCGCGAATAGTCAGGGAACAGCTCCGCCAACACCGCGTCGAAACGGCGGCCGGCGGCTTCGGCGGGGACCACGGTGCGCAAGGTCTCGGGGGCGAGGGCTTTCTGGGTCATGGGATCGGGTCGTTGGCTGGCGGACGTTAGCGCCGGATTCATGCTCCACGGGCGGGAACCGCGCCGGCTAGGCTATTATCACCGCTTCCGCACGACCTCCCCTGCCAAGCCCATGTCCCCACGCCTCGTCGCGCGCCACACCTTCGCCCGCACCGCGCTCCTGTTGCTGGTCGTCACTTTGGCCGGCAGCGGCTGCGCCCGCATCGGCAAGATGTTCAAGAAGGACGCGCAGAACGAAGGCGTCGCCGTCGGCACGCTCTACGACAAGGGCCACAAGGCCCTGGTCAGCGGCAATTACGGCACGGCCGAGGAAACCTACCAGCGCCTGATCGCCCAATATCCGTACGGCGCCTACGCCGAACAGGCGATGATGGAAACCGCCTACGCGCAGTACAAGGCCGGCAAGAACGACGACGCGGTTTCGACCATCGACCGTTTCCTGCGCACCTACCCCACGCACAGGCAGGTACCGTACATGTACTACCTGCGCGGCCTGTCCAACCAGGCGCGCAATACCGTATTCATGCAGCGCGTGTTCTCGCTGGACATGGCCGGCCGCGACCTGGCCGCACCCACGCAGGCCTACAACGACTTCGGCCTGGTGGCCGAACGGTACGGCAACAGCCGCTACGCCGCCGACGCCCGCCAGCGCATGGTGTTCCTGCGCAACCAATTCGCGCGCTACGAGCTCAATACCGCCGTCTACTACCTGCGCCGCGGCGCCTGGGTGGGCGCTGCCGACCGCGCCAAGTATCTGCTGGAAACCTACCCGCAGAGCGAATACCAGAACGACGCGGTCGCGGTGCTGGCCGAAACCTACACGCGCCTGGGCAATACCGCGCTCGCCGAGGACGCCAAGCGCGTGCTGGCGCAGAACGACCCCGCGCATCCGTGGTTGAAGGGTGGCTGGCCGAAGAACCCCTCGGTCTTCCAGCGCCTGAACCCGTTCTCCGGCGATCCGATCCGGGACACCCGCGATCGCGATTGACCGCAATGCGACGGAAACGGAAAAAGCCGGGCCTCGCCCGGCTTTTCGTTTGCTGCACGCCCATCGCCAGCAGCGCGATCAGCCGCGCCAGCCGCTGGTGATCGGGTAGCGGCGCTCGCGGCCGAACGCGCGACGCGAGACCTTGGGGCCCGGCGCGGCCTGGTGCCGCTTCCATTCGCTGGTCCGCACCAGCCGCACGACCTTGTCAACAGTCGCCGGGTCGAAGCCGGCGGCGACGATCTCGTCGCGCGACTGCTCCTGGTCGACGTAGCGCAGCAGGATGGCGTCCAGCACGTCGTAGGGCGGCAGCGAGTCCTGGTCCTTCTGGTCCTCGCGCAACTCCGCGCTCGGCGGGCGCTCGATCACCGCGTTCGGGATCACCTCGCCGCCACCGACCGTGTTGCGCCAGCGCGAGAGCGCGAACACCTCGGTCTTGTACAGGTCCTTGATCGGCGCGTAGCCGCCGCACATGTCGCCGTAGATCGTCGCGTAGCCGACCGCATACTCGCTCTTGTTGCCGGTGGTCAGCAGCAGCCCGCCGAACTTGTTGGAGAGCGCCATCAGCATCGCTCCGCGGATGCGCGACTGCAGGTTTTCCTCGGTCGTGTCGACCTCGCTGCCGGCGAACGCATCCGCCAGCGTGTCGAGGTAGGCCTGGAACGGTTTTTCGATGGGCAACGCGACCAGCTCCACGCCCAGTGCGTCGCACTGCTCCCGGGCCAAGTCGTTCGACAAGCCGGCCGTGTAGCGCGACGGCATCCGCACGGCGGCGACGTTGTCGGCGCCCAGCGCGTCCACCGCCAGCGCGAGCACCATCGACGAATCGATGCCGCCCGACAGCCCCAGCCAGACTTTCCTGAACCCGTTCTTGCCGCAGTAGTCGCGGATGCCGCGCACGATCGCACGCCAGGCCAGCGCGTCGCGCGATTCGTCGCCATCGTCGATCCAGCGCACCGGGGTGAAACGGCGCGATGCCGGGTCGTAATCCACCACCAGCCATTCGTCGGCGAAGGCGGCCGCTGCCGGCGAGGCGGCGCCATCGGCATCGCAGACCACCGAGGCGCCGTCGAACACCAGCGAGTCCTGCCCACCCACCAGATTGAGATAGGCGATGCCGACCCCCGCCTCGCGGCAGCGCTCCGCCAGCAAGGCATCGCGCTGCGCATGCTTGTCGCGCTCGAACGGCGAGGCGTTCGGCACCAGCACGATGTCCGCACCGGCCGCGACGGTCGAGGCGATCGGCTCCGCGAACCACAGGTCCTCGCAGATCAGCAGCCCGATCTTCGCGTCGCCGACCTCGAACACGCAGTCCTCGCGGTCGGGATCGACGTCGAAGTAGCGGCGCTCGTCGAACACCGCGTAGTTGGGCAGCTCGCGCTTGCGGTAAGTCGCCTCGATGCGCCCGTCGCGCAGCACGCTGGCGGCGTTGTAGACCACGCTGCCGGCCGCCTGCGGCCAGCCGACGACCGCGACGATGCCCTCGACTGTGGCGGCGAGCGAGCCGATCGCCGCTTCGCATTCGCGCAGGAACGAGGGACGATAGAGCAGGTCCTCCGGCGGATAGCCGGACAGCGACAGTTCCGGGAACAGCACGACATCGGCCGCGTACGCGTCGCGGGCCACCGCGATCCGCTCGGCGATGCGCGCCCGGTTCCCGGCGATGTCGCCTACAGGGAAGTCGAATTGGGCAAGGGCAATCCTGATCGCCATGCATCTCCAGCGTGGATCGGGTGCAGGCCAGTGTAATCGTTCATTCGCCCGGCCCGACAGTGGTCACACTTTCATCATCCGCCTGCCGGTTTCCACGTTCCCTTCCGGTTTGGCTGGCTATAGTGGGGCAACGCCACAGGTAACCTCATGATCCCGGGCATATCCGTCGAACCCTCCGCCTTCTCGAGCGTATTGCTCGTGGAAGACAACGACGCGATGCAGCAACGTCTCGCAAGCCTTGTTCGGGCATTGGCACCGGCCGATGCCGGCATCCGGATCGCCGGCGACCTGTCTCAGGCCCGGGCGCTGGCGGCGGAAGCCCCGTGCTCGCTGGCGCTGGTGGATGTCCAGCTCCCCGATGGCGACGGCATCGATCTGATCGCCTGGCTGAGTGAGCACACCCCGGATGCGGTCTGCGTGGTGGTTTCTTCCTGGGCGGACGACCAGACCATCGTCCGCGCGCTGTCCGCCGGCGCCCTGGGCTACCTGCTCAAGGATGCCGAGGACATCGAGATATCACTGTCGCTGCGCAGCATCGAGCGCGGCGGCGCACCGATCGACCCGGTCATCGCCCGCCGCATCCTGTCGCTGATGCCGCAGCCGGCGCACGGGATGGAAGCCGCGCCCGAACCGCCACCCGCACCGGAACAACCGGAAGCCGAGGCCCTGCTCACCCACCGCGAGACCGAGATCCTGCAATGCGTGGCGCGCGGGATGAGCAACCGCGAGATCGCCGATCTCAACGCCCTTTCGCGTTCCACCATCGAAACCCATACCCGGAACATCTACCGGAAGCTGGCCGTGCACTCCCGGACGGCCGCCATCTTCAAGGCGCAGTCCAGCGGCCTGATCCCGCCCCGTCCGATCGCGGATTCGTGACCGCGGCCATCGCATCTACCTGATTTCGTGGATGTTCGCCGTCCGTGCGGACGGATAACGTGGTCCATACGGCAAGCCCGGTCCACGAGGAGACGCACGATGAAACCCCGCCCGCAACCGCGAATCAGCCCGCTGGCACTTTCGCTGGCCCTGGCGATCCTCGCCGCCAACGCCCAGGCCGGCGAAGGCACCGTCACCCACGGCAGCGCCGAGATCAGCCGCGATGCCAACGGCAACACGACGATCCGGCAGAACAGCAGCCGCGCCATCATCAACTGGAACGATTTCTCCATCAATGCCGGCAAGTGGATGCAGTTCCTGCAGCCTGGCAAGGACAGCGCGGTGCTGAACCGCGTGCTCGGCGGCGATCCCAGCCGCATCTTCGGCGAGATCCGCGCCAACGGGCAGGTCTTCGTGATCAATCCGAACGGCGTGGTGATCGGCCCGACTGGCGTGATCCAGGCCGCCGCCTTCATGGCCTCCACGCTGGACGTGGACCCGAACGCCTTCATGGCCGGCAACCCGCTGCGTTTCTCCGGTGATTCACACTCGGCCATCCGCAATCTGGGCTTCATCCGCACCACCGCCGGCGACGTGATCCTGGTCGGCCGCAGCGTGGAGAACGCCGGCGGCATCGAGGCCGGGCAAGGGCGCGCCGCGCTGATCGCGGCCAACGCGGTGCGGCTGGATCCGCAGGGCGGCAACATCGTGGTCGAAGCAGGCCTGGACGGCGGCGGCACCGGCGTGGACAACAGCGGCACCATCCGTGCCGCGCAGGCGCAGTTGAGCGCGGCCGGCGGCAACGTGTATGCACTGGCCATCAATGCCGGCGGCACCATCGAGGCCACCGGCGTCGAGAACCGCGACGGGCGCATCCTGCTTACCTCCGGCGGCGGCGACATCCGCGTGGACGGCACGCTGAAGGCGCGCAATGCCGATGGCAGCGGCGGCACCATCCTGGTCGGCGGCGACAAGCAGGGCCGCAATCCCGAAATCCCCAACGCAGGCAACGTGACGGTGGGCGCCAATGCGCTGCTGGATGCCGATGCCGGCACGCAGGGCGACGGCGGCAAGGTGGTGGTGTGGTCGGACGGCCGGACCGATTTCGCCGGCCACATCAGCGCCCGCGGTGGCGCCGAGGGCGGCGACGGCGGTTTTGCCGAGGTCTCCGGCAAATACCTGGTGATGAACGGCCTGGCCGACCTGCGCGCGGCGCACGGTACTTTCGGCACCCTGTTGCTGGACCCGGACGACATCGTCATCGACACCGACCTCGCGGCCGGCGGCAACCACGTGACCGGCTCGACCAGTTACCTGTCCGCGGCCGACATCGCCACCCAACTGGGGCTGGGCAACCTCACCGTCAACACCGCCAGCGCGAACACGGCCGCTGGCAACATCACCTTGCAGGGTTCACAAACCTGGACCCTGGCGGACAGGACAGGCACCCTGGACCTGATCGCCAGCAACGATTTCATCCTCAACACCTCCCTCAGCATCACGAGCGACACGACCGGCAACCCGGGTGACCCGTCCGGGGCAGCCGGTGCGTCCATCAACAAGACCGTAGGCGGGCTCACCGTCTACGCCGGTCGCGACATCATTCTCAACGGCAGCTTCAGCGCGAACTACCGGGTCACCGGCGGGGCCGGTGGATCCAGCGCTGCTCTCACTTGGGTAGGCGGAAACGGCGGCAGCGTCTCTCTGACCCGTGGCGCGATCGACTTCACCGCCACACGCAACATCCTGCTGAACGGCAGCATCGGTTTCTACGTACGGTCAGACGGCGGCGTGGGCGGGCAGAGCACCGGCACGAATCCCACGCAAGTCGGCGGAAACGGCGGATGGGCCTCCCAGGTTGGCAGCTCAGCGAGCTTCACGGCCGGCGGCGACATCACGGTTGCGCCGAGCGCCTCTTTCACGGGCCAGGCTGAAGCCCATGGGGGCAGTGCCGGTGCAGCTTCGCCCAACGCAAGCGGGGGGGCCGGCGGGTTTGCGGTGGGCAACGGCATGGGCATCCAGTTTTCCGCCGGCGGCACCTTCACCCAAAGCCTTGGCAGCACCATGAGCACCAACGCAATCGGCAGGGGCGGGCACGGGAGTAGCTTTCCCGCCGGTGGCTTGGGGGGTGGCTCGGGGGGCGGCACGGCGACCGTCCTCGGCAGCCCAATCACCATCAATGCGAAAAACGCCATTCTGAACGGCGATATCTCCAAGGCCATGAGCCTGCAGGGCGGTGCTGCCGCCCCCGGCTCCAACGGCGGCAGCGTGAGCTCCAGCACGCTGGGCAACCTGCAGGTGAACACCTCCACCGGTGGTGGCGGCAACATCATCCTAGGCGGCAACATCAACGGCACCGCCTCCCTGACGAACGGCAGCAATTCCGGATCGAACACGGGCGGCGTGGCCTCGTCCTCGGGGAGCACCTTTGCCTTCAACGCCGACAACGACCTGATCGGCAACAGCGCAACGGTCAACACCCCTTACACCCTGTTCATGAGCGCCGGGCACAGCCTGCTGCTCAACGGCGGCAGCCTCAGCGCCGGCAACCTCGGCAGCCAGCCGCTGACCCTGGTGGCCGATACGGCCTATCCCAGCTCGCCGAACTACGGCACCGGCGAGATCCGCCTGACCGGCACCAGCCTGATCGCAGCGAACGGTGTCTCGATCTGGGGCGTCTCGCGCGCGCTGATCAACCTGGGCAGTTATACGCCCAGCAGTTGGGGTACCAGCCCGGAATGGCGCGGCTTCCCCGGTTTCCAGCCAGGCGTGCACTGCAAGCTGGGCTGTCTGGGCGGCACCCTCACCATCACCGCCGACGACAAGTCGATGACCTACGGTGACAGTGCGTTCCCCGCCTTCACCGCCAGCTACGCCGGCTTCGTCAACGGCGATACCGCCAGCGTGGTCAGCGGCCTGCAGTTCAACACCACCGCCACGCTGGGCAGCAACGTCGGCACCTACGTGATCACCCCGTTCGGTGCCACCGCACCGCTCTACTACACCTTGAGCTACGTCAACGGCACGCTGACCATCAATCCGGCGTCGTTGATCGTCAGGGTCAACGACGCCTCCAAGGTCTATGGCGCCGCCCTGCCCGCGTTCACCACCAGCGTGACCGGCCTGGTCAACGGCGACAGCGCCGCCAGCGTGGTCACCGCCAACCCGACCACCGGCGCGGCCATCGGCAGCAACGCCGGCGTGTACCAGATCGCGCCCAATGCAGTGCTGCTCTCCGGCAACTACGTGCTGAGCGAGATCAACGGCACGCTGACCATCAGCGCCGCGCCGTTGACGGTCACCGCAAACGATGCCAGTCGCGCCTATGGCGATGCCAACCCGGCCTTCACCACCAGCGCGACCGGCCTGGTCAACGGCGACAGCGCCGCCAGCGCCTACAAGGCCAACCCGACCACCAGTGCGACCGTCGGCAGCAACGTCGGCATCTACGACATCGCGCCGAACGCGGTGCTGCTCTCCGGCAACTACGTGCTGAGCCAGGTCAACGGCAAGCTGACCATCACCGCCGCCACCCTGCACGTCGCCGCCGACGACAAGAGCAAGGTCTACGGCGCGGCCCTGCCTGCGCTTACCGTGACCGTCACCGGCGGACCGGCCAGTGCGGTGAGCTTCGCGCCGACGGTCAACGCCACCGCCGGCAGCAATGTGGGCAGCTACACCATCACCCCGAACGCGACGCTCAACAACGGCAACTACGTGCTGACCCAGAGCAACGGCACGCTGACCGTCACCGCCGCGCCGCTGACCATCACCGCCGGCAACGCCAGCCGCACGTATGGCGATGCCAACCCGGCCTTCACCACCAGCGTGACCGGCCTGGTCAACGGCGACAGTGCCACCAGCGTCTTCACCGCCAACCCGACGACCAGCGCCACCCTCGGCAGCAACGCCGGCATCTACGCCATCGCACCCAATGCGGCGCTGCTGTCCGGCAACTACGTGCTGAGCCAGGTCAACGGCAAGCTCACGGTGAACCGCGCGGTCCTCACCGTGACCGCCGACGACGCCAGCCGCGTGTACGGCGATGGCAACCCGGCCTTCACCACGTCGGCCAGCGGCTTCAAGAACGGCGACAGCGCGGCCAGCATCTACAAGGCCAACCCGACCACCACGGCGAGCGTCGGCAGCAACGTCGGCGTCTACCAGCTTTCGCCCGGCGCGGTGCTGCTCTCCGGCAACTACGTGCTGAGCCAGGTCGACGGCAAGCTGACCATCACTCCGGCGCCGCTGCGTTTCAGCGTCAACGATGCCCGGCGCGTCTACGGTTCCGCCAACCCGGCCTTCACTTCCAGCCTGATCGGCCTGCGCAACGGCGATTCGCCGAACGACGTCCTCAGCGTGGCCTACCGGACCGACGCGACGCGCGACAGCAACGTGGGCAATTACAACCTCAACGGCACCGCCACGCTGGCGGGCAGCAAGTCGGGCAACTACGCTCTGCTCAACCCGACGTCGCAGGCGCTGTTCACCATCGATCCGGCCACGCTCACCGTCCGCATCGTTTCGGCCAGCACGGTGCGCGGCGACACGCCGGGCGCGGTCCAGCGCAGCAGCAGCGACTACAACGCCCAGCAGCCGGCGGGCACCATCCGCTACACCACCGATTACGCGAGCCAGTACGGCACCACCGACACGGTGAAGTGGACGGTCAGCGGCTTCGGCGGCAACGATTTCACGCTGACCGGCGCGCCCGGATTCGCCGGCGACGGCGTGACCTCGCCGCTGCAGGCCACCCCCGGCAGCGTGAAGACATCGTCCAACTACGTGCTCAAGTTCGACTTCGGCAATCCGGCGAACTGGCTGACCACCAGGAACCCGACCATCACCGTGAACATCGCCGACCTGTTCGCGCTGAGCCAGACCGTCGACTACATCAGCCCGGTGTTCCTGTTCAACGGCCTGCGCGGCACCTATGCCTCGCAGAACAACCTCGACCTGCGCGGCCTGTTCGGCGGCACGGCGTGGTCCTGGAGCGTCAACCCCTTCGCCCTCGACAAGATGTCGATCCTGGCCCATGGCCCCGCGTCCGGTTCGATCCCGGGCGACCCCTATGGTCCCTACGATTTCAGTTACGACCCCAATGGCGGACTCCTGCAACTGGTCGGAGTCTCGCCCGGCGTCACCCAGGGCCTCACCAAGCAGCAGCTGCTGATGACGATGGGCCCCGGCGTTCCCTTGCTCACGAAAGACGGCTCGCCGAAGGTCCCGATCAACATCCCGCCGTTCACGCCGATGATCTTCGGCTTGCCGGTGGTGTTCACCTCGCAGATCAACGATATCGTCAGCGCCTACCTGCGCGGGACCGGGCAACCCTCGACCCCGGGCGATGCCAACAACTGGCTGATGACCCGGGGCAACGACCCGGCCGCCTACGGCACGATCCTGCCTTACCTCATGAACTGGCTGCAGGACTACGAATCCAGGATGGCGGTCTCCAAAGACCTCGCCCACCTGAATGCACTCATTGCTTCCGACGCGTGGCGGAACCCGTTGTTTAGCTGGAGCTACAAGATCAGCTTTTTGGACCCGCTGGCCAAGCGTGTCGGCTTCAGTTTCATTGGAAGCATGGTTGACATCGCGGCTTACGCCACCCAGCTGCGCGATTTCATCCAGTCGAAATACCCATCGCCGACCGTCGCCGACCAGGGCCTGTACGACTACATCATGGCCAAGCTGCAGAACGATCGCATCACGGCCGCGGACAAGGCCATCACCGCATACAAGGACTGGAAGAGGGAAGCCGAGGAGCGGAAAAACAACAAGATGCCCACGTTGATGTCCCTGTTCGACCTGGGCGAAAGCCCGCCGGACGAGTTGATCATTGCCGCGCAAACGGGCGCCGGCGGTTTCAGCGGCGATCCCGTCGCGCTGCAGCAGGTATTGACCGCCGCAGGGACGACGATGGCCGGGTTCGCGGGGGGCGGGGCCCTGGCGGCCAACCTGACCAACATCAGCGTCGGCATCGCCACCAACCTGGCACGCGGCATCACCACGAGCACCACGGGCGCAGCCGCGGGCGCCTTCACCGGACCGGCGATCATCATCACCACCGCCCTCCAGGTCGCCGTGCAGGGCATCTTGAAGATCGCGCACGACGCCAACTTCGAGAAGAATCTCCGCAAGGCCGCGGATGAAACCCGCCAGTCCAGGTCTTTCACTTCGCTGATGCACGGAGAAGGCGGCAAGGGCGAGGCGATCGCCGGCGCCACGATGGCCAGCCTGGCGGGCCTGCTTTCCCAAGGCAGTTCGGGCGGTGCCTATGCCGCCGTCTCCAACCCGCCGATATCCGTGATCGTGGACCCCATGGTCCTCAACCCGACCCCCATTCAGGTGCGCCCGAACACGATCATCGTTGTTCCGAGCTCCGGCGGATCCCCCACGCCGATCCAACCACCTCCACCCGCGTCAAGCCGGCCGCAAATCTCCGAGCCGGCCACCGGGTTGAGGCTCCAGAGCCTGGAGAACAAGCGCACCGAAATTGGTCCTCCGACAATGATTCAGCTCAGAGGAGTGCCGGAAAGGAAAGCGCCACCGTCGACACTGGGCCCCATCGAGAAACAGTTGATGCCGACGGAACGCCCGCGCCCCTCCTACACCGATCCGAACTTGCGTGTCGTGCCCACTGAATCCGTGCCGGAGAAGCAACCACAGCAGCCCCAGAAGACGGCCCCGGCATCACCCCAAACTCAGACACCGGCGCCACTCCCCGGACACCGACTCCAAAGCCTGACAAACAAGCGGAAGTGATTCATGAACACCCATTTCCCGGCCTCGGTTTGCCACACTTCTTTCGCCCGAAAGCGCAGATTGACGGCCGCCTTGCTGCTGGCACTGTCGTGCACCGCCGCCGCGCAGGACCTTCGCACGCTACAGCCGCCGCCGGTGACGCCGCCGAAAGCCCCGGTCCCGGAAGCCGTGCAGGAAGCACAGGGGGTGCCGGTGCGCGGTTTCGTCCTGCTGGACGACCTCGCCGCCGTACGACCCTCGGTCGAGGCCTACGACGGGGTGAATGTGGAGCATGTCGATGATCCCCGGCAAGGGGGCTTGGCCCGGGCCGTACTGCTGCCCTACATCGGCCAACCCATCACCTCATCGTTGATCGAGTCGCTGCGATCCGACCTGTCCACGGCTTTCGTCACGATGGGCGACCGCTTCACCCGCATCGTGCTGCCGGCGCAGGAAGTGCGGGACGGCACGATCCAGATCGTGCTGCTGCGCGGGCGCGCGGGCAAGGTGGATGTGACCGGCACGCGCTTCACTTCACCCGAGGAACTGCTCGGGCAGATCCGCCTCGTTCCCGGCGAACCGATGGACAGCGCGCGGCTGGACGAGGACATCGCCTGGCTCAACCGCAACCCCTTCCGCAAGGCGCGGGCGGTGACGCGCGCCGGCGCGGAATCGGGCGAAGTGGACGTGACCGTGGCCGCCAACGAAGCCCGGCCGTGGCAGTTCAACCTCAACCTCAACAACAACGGCAACGCCAGCACCGGCGAGGAGCAGATGGGCGTGGGCGTCAGTTGGGGCGATGCCTTCGGCGCCGGGCACCAGCTGTCCTACCAGCACGTCGAATCGCTGGACTGGGGGCGGCTGCGCAGCAATTCGATGACCTGGCTGGTGCCGCTGCGCTCGCGTCGCTTCTTCAGCCTGGATGCCTCCACCGCACGCATCCACAGCGCCCTGCCCGCGCCACTGGATCAGGCCGGCAAGTCGTCGCAGGTCGGGCTGGGCTACGAGATCCCGTTGCGCACGGTGGGCGCGCTGACCGACGGCTTCAACCTGCGGCTGGAATACAAACGCAGCAACAGCAACCTGCAGTTCGCGCAGATCCCGGTCTTCGATGCCAACACCGCGATCCTGCAGGGTTCGATCGCCTATTCGGCAAATCGGCAGGACAGCCGTGGCTCGACCAGCTACGGCGTGGCGATCGTGTTCAGCCCCGGCGGCACCGTGGGATTCAACACCGATGCCGATTTCAGCGCGCAGCGTTTCGGCGCCAGGTCGCGCTACGCCTACGCGACGGCGGACATCACCCGCAACCAGCGCGTGGGCAGCGGCAGCTGGCTGGTGAGCCTGCACGCGCAGAAGGCCAGCGGCAACCTGCTGGGTAGCGAACAGTTGTCGCTGGGTGGCGCACAGTCCCTGCGCGGCTACGAGGAAGGCCACGTCTATGCCGACGAAGGCCTGGTGCTGCGCAACGAACTGCGGCCGCCGGCCTACAACGGGCACAACCAGCAGTTCCAGCCGCTGGTGTTCGTGGACTACGGACTCGGCATCGTGCGCAATCCGCTGCCCGGCGAACGCAAGACCTTCCACCTGGCAAGCGCCGGGCTGGGCATGCGCTACGCATTCGGCCGGCATTTCAGTCTGTCGCTGGACTACGGCATGCAGTTGCGCGATCCCGACCTCGGGCCGCGCAAGCGCACCAGCCGAGCCAGCATCAGCGCGTCACTGGTCTGGTGAAGACACGGGACGCAATTCGCCCGTCGCCAGCGGAAAACTGAACCACAGCGCGGTGCCGCCGGCGGTCGAATCCAACTGCAGCCGGCCGCCCAGCCGTTGCGCGCGCATGCGCATGCTCGACAGCCCGGCGCCGCTCCCGTCGGACGCTGTGCGCGTGCGCCTGGTTTCCCCTTCGACGATGCCGGCGCCATCGTCGATGACGGCAACCGACAGCGTGTCGTATTCGCGTACGACCGCGACCTCCACGTTGCGCGCGCGGCTGTGCTTGAAGGCATTGGTGATGGCCTCCTGCAGCAGGCGCAGCAGATCGAGCGTCCGCGCGCTGCCCAGTTCCACCTCGTCCAGCCCCTCGAAGCGCCAGCGGCTGTCGATCTCCGCGGCCTCCAGCAGGCGCGAAGAGCGATGGCGCAACGTCGCCAGCACGTCGCCCAATCCGGCGTTCTCGTGCATCGTGCTTTCGATGACCAGGCGCAGGTCGTCGCGCATGTCCTTGAGGACGCCGACCACTTCCGACTTGGGCATGGCGTCCTGGCCGCGCTCCAGCCTCGCGATCGCCCCGACCAGCGTGCCGCCGAAGCCGTCGTGCAGGTCGCGCGTCAGCTGCAGTCGCTCGCCGGCGCGGCCGTGCGCCAGTTCCAGCGCGTGCTTGCGCTGCAGCGTGTCCTCGAGTTGATCGGTGGCGATCTCGACTTCGCGCCTGAGCTCCGCGTTGAACCCTTCCACGCGCCGCATCGCCAGCATGAAACGGTAGGCCAGCGCGAACGCGATGCCGATCAGCGTGACCACCGAGGTCAGATCCAGGATGTAGCCGCTGGAGCGGATCCAGCCGAAGAACAGCGCCGCGTCGTGGAACGAGGCGGCTACCGGCACCAGCAGGCAGGCCGCGAGCACGCGATGGTCCATCCGCGTCGAGCGCCAGGCCCGCGCCAGGAACCAGAAGATGCTGGCGTACTGGATCGCCATCCCCAGCACGATCAGCGGCATCCGCTGCGGCCCTGCCGTGCCGGGCAACAGCAGCGCGTAGGCCAGCCCCGCGGCGCAAACCAGCCACAGCGCCCGCTCGATGCGCGGGAAGCGCACGTCGGCGAAGCGGATCAGGAACATGGCGTAGCAGCCTGCCGACACCAGATACGAGCCGGCGATGGCGGCCTGCCACGCGTCGGTGCTGGCGAACGGCCACGGGCTGGATGCGATGTAGCTGTAGCCGTGGATGGAACCGGCCAGCTCCATCAGCGCGTACCAGCCGTAGGTGGTGTCGTGCCGCCTGAGCATCCAGATCAACAGGAACACGATGCCGAGCACCGCGTTCATCGCGAAGTTGATCAGGCGCATCTCGTAGCGCTTGAACACGCCTTCCCGGTATTCGCGCGCGAGCGTCGCCGGATCGCCTACGCCCACCGTGCCGAAGCCTGGTTGGTAGGCCGCCAGCCCGGACACCCGCACCAGCAAGGTGTTCTCGCCCGGGCGCAGCAGGGGCGCGTCCACCAGGAAGTACTGCGGCTTGAACCAGTTGCGCGACAGCGGCTCCACCAGATTGCGGTCGCGTGCCAGCAGGCTGCCGTTGAGGTAGACCGCGTTCGCCAGACAGACGTAGTCCAGCAGCAGCGCCGTCGGGCGCACCTCATCACCCTGGTTCCAGCGCAGGCGGTACCAGACCACGCCATCGTGTGCCGGCCAGCGCGTCTGCCAGAAGTCCATCAGCCTCACCCGCTCCCACCCTTGCGCCGGAGGCGCAACGGACGACCAGTCCGCGCGCACGGCCTCGGCGTTGGTCAGCCGCAATACCTTGGTCGTGGCGGCCGGACCGGCTTGCGGCGATGCGCCGCCTGCCTGCGCAAGCGCGGATCGTGGCGCCAGGACGCAGAACAGCAGGCAGCAGGCCAGCCATGCCGCAAACCAGCATCGCGATGTCAGGCGGTCGTCCAGGAATGCCTCTCTCGAGTTTCGTGCTTGCCCGGCATCATCCTAACCATTCGACTTGACCGTTCGCATCGTGCGGAACGAAGAAAGCCGCCCGAAGGCGGCTTTCTCCATCAGGCGCGACAGGCCGCGGCTTACTTGGCGAGGCGCTTGGCGATGGCCGCGCCCAGGTCGCCCGGCGACTTTACCGTGGTCACGCCCGCCGCTTCCATCGCGGCGAACTTGCCCTCGGCCGTGCCCGAGCCACCCGAGGCGATCGCACCGGCATGGCCCATGCGCTTGCCCTTGGGTGCGCTGGCGCCGGCGATGAAGCCGACCACCGGCTTGGTGACGTGCTTGGCGATGTATTCGGCCGCTTCTTCCTCGGCGCTACCGCCGATCTCGCCGACCATGATGATGCCTTCGGTCTGCGGATCGTCCTGGAACAGCTTCAGCGCGTCGATGAAGTTGGTGCCGTTGATCGGGTCGCCGCCGATGCCGATGCAGGTAGACTGGCCGAGGCCCGCGTCGGTGGTCTGCTTGACCGCTTCATAGGTCAGCGTGCCCGAACGCGAGACGATGCCGACCTTGCCCGGCATGTGGATGTGACCCGGCATGATGCCGATCTTGCACTCGCCCGGGGTGATCACGCCGGGGCAGTTGGGGCCGACCAGCACGGTGCCCGGATAGCCCTTGAGGGTGTTCTTGACGCGCATCATGTCCAGCACCGGGATGCCCTCGGTGATGCAGACGATGACCTTGATGCCGGCATCGGCCGCTTCCAGGATGGCGTCGGCCGCGAACGGCGGCGGCACGTAGATGACCGAGGCATCGGCACCGGTCGCCTTCACCGCCTGTTCCATGGTGTCGAACACCGGCAGGCCGAGGTGCTCGGTTCCGCCCTTGCCCGGAGTAACGCCGCCCACGACCTTCGTGCCGTAGTCGAGCATCTGCTGCGCGTGGAAGGTGCCCTGCGAGCCGGTGAAGCCCTGCACCAGCACCTTCGTGTCCTTGTTGATCAAAACTGCCATTTCTCGAATTCCTCGAAGGTGGTGATCAGGCGGCGTTCTTGACGGCTTCGACCGCCTTCTTCGCGCCATCGTTGATGTCGTCGGCCGGGATGATGGCGAGGCCGGAGTTCTTCAGCAGCTCCTTGCCGGCATCCACGTTGGTGCCTTCAAGACGCACGATCACCGGCACCTTGACGCCCACTTCCTTGACCGCGGCGATGATGCCCTCGGCGATCATGTCGCAGCGGACGATGCCGCCGAAGATGTTGACGAAGATCGCCTTCACTTTGTCGCTGGACAGGATCAGCTTGAACGCCTCGGTGACCTTCTGCCGGTTGGCACCGCCGCCGACGTCGAGGAAGTTGGCCGGCGAGCCGCCGTTGAGCGAGATCACGTCCATCGTCGCCATCGCCAGGCCCGCGCCGTTGACCATGCAGCCGATGTTGCCGTCCATGGTCACGTAGTTGAGGTCGTACTTGGAGGCGAGCACTTCGGTCTCGTCTTCCTGGCGCACGTCGCGCATCGCCACCAGGTCCGGATGGCGGAAGTTGGCGTTGTCGTCGGAATTGATCTTGCCGTCGAGCACGGCCAGGTCGCCGTTGTCGAGGATCGCCAGCGGGTTCAGCTCGACCAGCGCCAGGTCCTTGTCGTTGAACAGCTTGTACAGGCCCAGCATGATCTTGGACAGCTGGCCCACCTGCTTGGCGTTGAGGCCCAGCGCGAAGCCGAGGTCGCGCGTCTGGTAGGGCTGCAGGCCCTGCACGTAATTGACGTGCAGCGTCTTGATCGCCTCCGGCTTCTCGGCGGCGACCTGCTCGATGTCCATGCCGCCTTCGGCCGAGGCGATGAAGGTCACGGTCTGGGTGGCGCGATCGACCAGCACCGACAGGTACAGCTCCTTGTCGATGTTGGTGGCCTGGGTGACCAGCACGCTGTCCACCGGCAGCTCGACGCCCGCCGTCTGGTAGGTCGCCATCTTCGTGCCCAGCATATCCTTGGCGTACTGCTTCACTTCATCCAGCGTCTTGGCCAGCTTGACGCCGCCGGCCTTGCCGCGCCCACCGGCGTGGATCTGGGCCTTGACCACCCAGAAATCGCCGCCAATGTCTTTCGCCGCCGCGACGGCCTCGTCAGGGGAATGGGCCACCTTGCCCTTGGGGACGGCGATGCCGTAGTCGCCGAACAGCTGCTTGGCCTGGTACTCGTGGAAATTCATGGATCACCCGAATGTGGAGGAACGCCGCCCGCGACCCGCCTGGGCCGCAGCGCGCCGGATATTGTCGCCGATGCGGCCCGGCCGGGCAAAACGGCGTTCGGGCGGCCGCAGGGCCGGGTATCCGCGCGTGTTGCCGAACGGCAGGCAATGCCCGAACGGAGGTCAGGCTTCCATAGCGCAAGAAGCGCGCCGCCATCCTGATCGCGATCAGTTCCGATGCAAGTCAGGCACACACGGAAAGCGGCCGCCGACCGCGATTTGCGTGGCGCACGCGCGTCTTGCCGGAAATGTGCGGTACTCCTCATAAAAACCGCACGTGAACCTCCGTTTCACATGCAAAGCGTGATTGGCAACACTTCCACTTCCACTCCGGCTTGTGCATAGTGCGTTTGCATGTGCCGCCCAAGCACGGCTGCCCACGGACCGGAAAGGCCGGCCTCGGGGCACATGATCGACACACCGAAACCCATGGGGAACAACATGAAAAAGCAACAGGGCTTCACCCTCATCGAACTGATGATCGTGGTGGCTATCATCGCCATCCTGGCGGCCATCGCGCTGCCGGCCTATCGCGACTACACCATCCGTGCCGCCAACAACGCCTGCCTGGGCGAGGCCAAGGCCTACATGAATGCCTGGCTGGTGTCGGTGTCGGCGGGCGAGGCGACGCAGCCTAGCCACACGGCCGGTCGCTGCGCGGCCATCACAACCCCGCTCACTACGGCTACCGCCGATTTCAACGTCACTGCGGTTGCGCCCGGCCAAACCGACGCCGTGATCTGCAACCCCAGTACCGGTAACTGCAGGAAATCGACCGCGACCGGTATCAAGTAGTCCTCAGTATCGCCGTACTTGATAAGGAAAAAGGGGCTCCGGCCCCTTTTTCTTGGCGCCGTTTTCGCTTTACAGGGAAGTGAGGCGTTGGCATGCTGCAAACGCACGTGCAACCACGCACCGAGGGGAACGGCCATGTCGACGCACCGCCAGCAAGGTTTCACCCTGATCGAGCTGATGATCGTGGTGGCGATCATCGCCATCCTGGCCGCCATCGCACTGCCGGCCTACCGCGATTACATCATCCGCGCAGCCGAAAATGCCTGCCAGTACGAAGCCAAGGGCTACGCACAAAGGGTGCTGACCGACCTGCACAACAGCATCACGCCAGTCGCGCCGCCCACCGACGGTGCCTGCGACACGATCGATTCCGCAGCCGGCTGGACCTTCGATGACCTCGCCGACATCAAGGCCGTGCCGAAAAGCCCGGGCATCAAGTACACCATCTGCGCCATGCCCAACGGCATTCCCTGCACCCTGCACGATCCTTGATCCACGCATGAGCCTCGCCACGCAACCGAACCTGGTCGGCATCACCGGCATCACCCGCCGCTTGGCGATGGACGGCGTGCTGGAGGCGGACGCCGCGCGCGCCGCGCAGGAAGGCGCGGCCAAGGCGCGCAAGCCGATCGGCGCATGGCTGCTGGAACAGAAACTGGTCACCGCGGCGCAACTGACCGCCGCCAACGCAGTCGAATTCGGCCTGCCGGTCTTCGATGCGGCGGCGATGCCGCCGAACCCCGAGATCCTGCGCCTGGTCTCGGAGGAGCTGCTGCAGAAGCACCGGGTGCTGCCGCTGTTCCGCCGCGGCAATCGCCTGTTCGTGGCGACCTCGGACCCGGCCAACGTGCAGGGCATGGACGAAATCCAGTTCCAGTCCAGCCTGACGGTGGAGCCGGTGCTGGTGGCCATTGACGTCCTGCAGCGGACGCTGGAAACCTGGCAGGCCAGCGGCAACGCACTGGGCGACATGCTCGGCGACGGCGACGGCGAACTGGGCACCCTGGACGTGGTCGATGGCGAATCCGAAAGCAGCGACGCCGGCATCGACGCGAAAGGCGACGACGACGCGCCCATCGTCAAGTTCATCAACAAGATCCTGGTGGATGCGATCCGCCGCGGCGCTTCCGACATCCACTTCGAGCCCTACGAGGAGACGTATCGCATCCGTTTCCGCGTGGACGGCGTGTTGCGCACCATCACCCAGATCGCCAACAAGATGAACGCGCGCATCGCGGCGCGCCTGAAGGTGATGTCGCAGCTGGACATCGCCGAAAAGCGCGTGCCGCAGGACGGCCGCATCAAGCTCAACCTGTCCAAGACCAAGCAGATCGACTTCCGCGTCAGCACGCTGCCGACGCTGTTCGGCGAGAAGATCGTGCTGCGCATCCTGGACGGCGGCGCCGCCAAGCTCGGCATCGACAAGCTCGGCTACGAGCCGGACCAGCAGCAACTGTTCCTGGATGCCATCCACAAGCCCTACGGCATGGTGCTGGTGACCGGCCCGACCGGCTCGGGCAAGACCGTGTCGCTGTACACGGCGCTGGGCATCCTCAACGACGAGACGCGCAACATCTCCACGGTCGAGGACCCGGTGGAAATCCGCCTGCCCGGCGTCAACCAGGTGCAGCAGAACGCCAAGCGCGGCATGACCTTCGCCGCCGCGCTGCGCAGCTTCCTGCGCCAGGACCCGGACATCATCATGGTCGGCGAAATCCGCGACCTGGAAACCGCCGAGATCGCGGTCAAGGCGGCGCAGACCGGCCACATGGTGCTTTCCACCCTGCACACCAACGACGCGCCGCAGACCATCGCGCGACTGATGAACATGGGCATCGCCCCCTACAACATCACCAGCTCGGTCACGCTGGTAATCGCCCAGCGCCTGGCCCGCCGCCTGTGCCCGATCTGCAAGCGCGAGGCCCAGTTGCCCGAGCACGCGCTGCTGGCGGAAGGCTTCACGCAGGAGGAAATTGCACAAGGCATCAAGCTTTTCGAAGCGGTCGGTTGCGGGGAATGCACCGAGGGGTATAAAGGACGCACGGGCATCTACCAGGTCATGCCGATGACCGAGGAGATCCAGACCATCGTGCTGGAAGGCGGCAACGCACTGCAGATCGCCGACGCGGCGCAGCGCTCGCGGGTCCGCGATCTGCGCCAGTCCGCCCTGCTCAAGGCCAGGCACGGCGTCACCAGCTTGGCCGAAATCAACCGCGTCACCAAGGATTGAACATGTCGGTCACCCGCCCCGCCGCCAACGCCCCCCGCACGCGCGGCGTGCAGGCGGCCCCGTTGCCGGTCTTCGTCTGGAAGGGCAAGGATCGGCGGGGCATCGAGATGAAGGGCGAGCAGTCCGCCAAATCCGAGGCGCTGCTGCGCGCGGACCTGCGCCGACAGGGCATCACGCCGACCACGGTGAAGCCCAAGTCCAAGCCGCTGTTCGGCGGCAAGGGCCGCAAGATATCGGCCAAGGAGATCTCCGTCTTCAGCCGCCAGCTGGCGACGATGATGAAATCGGGCGTGCCGATCGTTCAGGCGCTCGAGATCATCGGCAGCGGGCAGAAGAACCCGAGGATGGCCGACATGGTCAACGATCTGCGCGCGGAGATCGCCGGCGGCTCCTCCATCTACGAGGCGCTGTCAAAGTTCCCGGTGCAGTTCGACGATCTGTTCCGCAACCTGGTCCGCGCCGGCGAGAGCGCCGGCGTGCTGGAGACCGTGCTCGAGACCATCGCCACCTACAAGGAGAACCTCGAGGCGCTGAAGGGCAAGATCAAGAAGGCGCTGTTCTACCCGGCCACGGTGATCGCGCTGGCGCTGGTGGTGAGTGGCGTGCTGCTGGTGTTCGTGGTGCCGCAATTCGAGGAGGTCTTCAAGAGCTTCGGCGCCGAGCTGCCCGCGTTCACCCAGATGATCGTGGAACTGAGCCGGTTCATGGTCGGCTGGTGGTGGCTGTTCCTGATGGCGATCGGCGGGGCGATCTTCGCCTTCATCTACTTCTACAAGCGCTCGCGGAAGATGCGGCAGATGCTCGACCGCCTCGTGCTGCGACTGCCGATCTTGGGCAAGATCATGAACGATTCGTCGGTGGCTCGCTTCGCGCGCACGTTGGCCGTCACCTTCGCGGCCGGCGTCCCGCTGGTGGAAGCGCTGGGCACGGTCGCGGGCGCGACCGGCAACAGCGTGTACGAGAAGGCCGTGCTGCGCATTCGCGACGATGTTGCGGTCGGCTACCAGGTCAACATGGCGATGAAACAGGTCAATCTCTTCCCGCACATGGTGGTGCAGATGACCGCCATCGGCGAGGAGGCCGGCGCGCTGGATGCGATGCTGTTCAAGGTCGCCGAGTTCTTCGAGCAGGAAGTGAACAATGCGGTCGACGCGCTCGCGAGCCTGATCGAGCCGCTGGTCATGGTGGTCATCGGCGTGCTCGTCGGCAGCATGGTGATCGGCATGTACCTGCCGATCTTCAAGCTGGCCTCGGTGGTCGGCGGCTGATGCATGGCTTTCCCCGACTGCACTGCCGCCCCACCCGCAAACCCGAAGACCCCACCGTGCCACCGCGCGTGACGGCGGTCGAACATCCGGGCGCAGGCTTTGCGCCGCATCATCCGACTGGATTGAATGGCATACCTCGATCAAAACCTTGAACTTGGCTACCCGGTGGCGGCCGCCGTAGGGCTGGTGGTCGGCAGTTTCCTCAACGTGGTCATCCTGCGGCTGCCGCCGCGCCTGGAATGGCGCTGGAAGCAGGAAGCGCGCGACGTGCTGGAGATTCCGGAGATCTACGATCCGCCACCGCCCGGCATCGCCGTCGAGCCGTCGCACTGCCCGGTCTGCAAGGCCCGCCTGCGCTGGTTCGAGAACATTCCGCTGCTGAGCTGGCTTGCCCTGCGCGGGCGCTGCCGGCATTGCGGCGCCCCGATCTCGATCCAGTACCCGCTGGTCGAACTGCTGACGATGCTGCTCACGCTGGCCTGCGTCTGGCGGTTCGGGTTTGGCTGGCATGGCTTCGGCGCGGCATTGTTCAGTTGGTTCCTCGTCGCCGCCTCGGGGATCGACCTGCGCACCCGGCTGCTGCCCGATTCGATCACCTTGTCGCTGCTCTGGCTGGGCCTGCTTGCCGCGCACGAAAGACTGTTCGTTTCGCCCAAGACGGCGCTGGCCGGTGCGATGGTCGGCTACGCCAGCCTGTGGAGCGTCAACTGGTTCTATCGGCAGTACCAGGTGGTGGTACGGCGCGAGGCGCGCCCGCAGGACGGCATTGCCCCCGGCGATTTCAAGCTGCTGGCGGCGATCGGCGCCTGGTGCGGCTTGCAGGGCATCCTGCCGACGATCCTGCTGTCCTCATTCGCGGGCGCGCTGATCGGGACGCTCTGGCTCAAACTGAGCCGGCAGGACAGGCAGACGCCGCTGCCGTTCGGGCCATATCTGGCGCTGGCGGGCTGGATCGTGTTCATGTGGGGCGAGACGCTGGTAGGTGCCTACCTGCGCGTGTCCGGGCTGGACGGCGGCTGACCCATGCCGGGCCTGCGCATCGGGCTGACAGGCGGCATCGCATCGGGCAAGAGCGCGGCCGATGCCGCCTTCTCGGCCTTGGGCGCGGAGGTCCTGGATGCCGACATCGTGGCCCGGGCGCTTGTCGCACCCGGCCAACCGGCGCTGGCCGCGATCGTGCGGCGCTTCGGTACCGGCATCCTGCAGGCCGGCGGCACGCTCGACAGACGCTTGCTGCGCGAACGCATCTTCGCCAACGAGGATGCCCGGCGCGCGCTCGAGGCGATCCTGCATCCACGCATCCGCGAACGGCTGGCGGAGGATGCCGCCAGCAGCACGGGCGACTACGTCATCGTATCGATCCCGCTGCTGGCCGAATCGGGCGGGCGCCAGGCCTATCCGTGGCTGGACCGAATCCTGGTGGTGGATGCCGATGAAACAACGCAGCGCGCACGCCTGCTCGCGCGCGACGGCATCGACGATGCGCTTGCCGGGCGGATGATCGCCGCCCAGGCCTCACGCGATGCGCGTCTGGCGATCGCCGACGACATTCTCGTCAACGAAGGCTCGCTGCAGGCGCTGCAGGCGCGCGTCGGCGATCTGGATGCCTTCTATCGACGGCTCGCCCGCGCCGTCGCCTGAGATCCTGACCCTTCAGCCCGGCCATAGGCTGCGGATGCCGGCGATGCCTTGCGCGCCATGCCGCCTCGCTTCGGCGACATCGTCGCCGGCCATGCCGCCGATGGCGTAGATCGGCAATGCGCAGCGCTCGCGCAGCGCCTCGAAGGCCGTCCATCCGATGCCGGCCTGGCCGGGATGGCTGGGCGTCTCGCGGATCGCGCCCACGAAGGCGTGGCGGCAGCCGATGGCCTCGGCGCGCACCAGATCATCCGCTGAATGGCAGGAGGCGGCGAGCGCGAGCCCGGGCGGCAGGCCGCGCAGGGCCTCGTCGTGCAGTTGCCGCGCCTGCAGGTGCAACCCGACCCCGAGCGCAGCCGCCAGGCTGGCGTTGCCGTTGATCCAGACATCGGCGTCTTGGCGCCGGCAATGCCCGACGGCGGCCTCGGCCAGGAGGCGCCAGCGCGTCGGTTCGCAATCGGGCGCGCGCAGCTGCACGCGGCGGATGCCGGCCCTCAGCGCCGAGTCCAGCGCGGCCAGCCAGGCCGCATCGTCTTCGCCCGGCGACGGCGTCACCAGTACGCGGTCGGGTTCGCGCAGGGCCGCGACGACCGGCCGATCGGCCGGTGGCATCGGGTATCCGGACAGTTTCTCCATCGGAACCCAGGCCAGCGCCTGTCCGTCGAGCCCGCGGGCCCGACCACGGTGGGTCGGCACCCGGCGCACGTCCAGCACGATCCGCTTGTGCGGCATCCGTTGCGGGACACGGATCAGCGGCGCCCCCACCTCGGCCTCGATGCCGAGCTCCTCGCCCAGCTCGCGGGCCAGCGCCGCGGCGGGCGCTTCGCCCGGCTCGACCTTGCCGCCCGGGAACTCCCACGATCCGGCCAGATCCCGCCCGACGGTGCGCCGCGCCAGCAGCACGCGGCCGCGGACGTCGGTGATGACGCCGGCCACGACGTGGACGGGAGGCGGGTCCGGTGCGGAAGACAAGGGCGACGATCGGCCGGGTGCTACAGCATCCCACGGCCGCGCCGAAACGCAAACGGCGCCGGATTCCGCCGACGCCGTTTATGGGGATCGATCGGCCGCCGGGTCAGTCCAGCTGGCCGTGGCAGTGCTTGTACTTCTTGCCGGAACCGCAGGGACACGGATCGTTGCGGCCGACCTTCGGCAACGCCGCCGGGCCATCGGCGAAATCGGTCGCGCCGAGGCGATCGGCGCCTTCCTCGTCGGCGCCGTAGCCGCCGGTACCGGCATGCTGGAACTGCATCCGGCCCTGCATCGCCTCGGCCATCCGGCGCTCCTCGGCCTCGATCGCGTCGATCTCCTCCTGGCTGCGGATGCGCACGCGCGCAAGCAGCGTGACCACCTCGCGCTTGACCTTCTCCAGCATCTCGCCAAACAACTCGAACGCTTCCTTCTTGTACTCCTGCTTCGGCTGCTTCTGCGCGTAGCCGCGCAGGTGGATGCCCTGCCTCAGATAATCCATCTGGGCGAGATGCTCCTTCCAGTTCTGGTCGAGCACGTTGAGCATCAGGTGCTTCTCGATCATGCGCATGGTCTCGCCGCCGACCTGCTCTTCCTTGTCGGAGAAGAGCCGGTCGACTGCGTTCTGCACTTCATCGGCCACCTGTTCGGCGTCCCATTCGCTGCGCGACTTGTGGATGTCGACGAGCGGGATCTCAACGCCGAATTCGCTGGCCAGTTCCGCCTGCAGGCCCGGCAGGTCCCATTGTTCGTCGATCGAATCCGGCGGGACGAAGCGGGCGACGGTCGCGGCGACCACGTCGTCGCGGATGCCGTCGATGTTGTCCTTGACGCTGTCGGCCTCGAGGAGCTCGTCGCGCTGCTCGTAGATCACCTTGCGCTGGTCGTTGTTGACGTCGTCGAAGTCGAGCAGGTTCTTGCGGATGTCGAAGTTGTGCGCTTCGACCTTGCGCTGGGCGTTGGCGATCTGCTTGGTGACCAGCGGGGACTCGATGATGTCGTCCTCCTTCAGGCCCATGCGCTCCATCATCCGCTGCACCCATTCGGCCGCGAAGATGCGCATCAGATTGTCTTCCAGCGACAGGTAGAAACGCGAGGATCCCGGGTCGCCCTGGCGCCCGGAACGGCCGCGCAGCTGGTTGTCGATGCGGCGGCTCTCGTGGCGCTCGGTGCCGATGATGTGCAGGCCGCCGGCCGCCTTGACCGCATCGTGGCGCTGCTGCCATTCCGATTTCAGTCGCGCGCGCGTCGCGGCATCGACCCCGGCGCCGGTCTCGGCCTCGAGCAGGGCGAGTTCGGATTCCAGCGAACCGCCGAGCACGATATCGGTGCCGCGCCCGGCCATGTTGGTGGCGATGGTGACCGACTTGGGACGGCCGGCCTGCGCCACGATGATCGCTTCGCGCTCGTGCTGCTTGGCGTTCAGCACCTCATGCGGGATGCCGGCCTCGTTGAGGAAGTCGCTCAACAGCTCGGAAACCTCGATCGAGGTGGTGCCCACCAGCGCCGGCTGGCCGCGTTCGTAGCAATCCTTGATTTCCTTGGCCACCGCACGGAACTTGCCGGCGCGGTTGAGGAACACGAGGTCGGCATGGTCCTTGCGGATCATCGGGCGGTGGGTCGGGATGACGACCACTTCCAGCCCGTAGATGCTCTGGAACTCGTAGGCTTCCGTATCCGCGGTGCCGGTCATGCCGGCCAGCTTGCCGTACATGCGGAACAAGTTCTGGAAGGTGATGCTGGCGAGCGTCTGGTTCTCGCGCTGGACCGGCACGCGCTCCTTCGCCTCGACCGCCTGGTGCAGGCCGTCGGACCAACGGCGGCCCGGCAGGGTTCGACCGGTGAATTCGTCGACGATCACGACTTCGCCGTCGCGCACGATGTAGTCGACGTCGCGCTGGTAGATGGCGTGCGCGCGCATCGCGGCGTTCAGGTGGTGCACCACGTGGATGTTGTGCGCGGCGTACAGCGCATCGTCGTCGTCCTTCAGCACGCCGGCGGAGCGCAGCAGCGTCTCGACGTGTTCCATGCCTGCCTCGGACAGGTGGACCTGCTTGCCCTTCTCGTCCACCCAGTAATCGCCGTCGCTGTTCTCGTCCTTCTGGCGGGAGAGCTTCGGCACGATGGCATCGACCATCGCGTACAGGTCCTGATTCTCGTCGGTCGGGCCGGAGATGATCAGCGGCGTGCGCGCCTCGTCGATCAGGATCGAGTCCACTTCGTCGACGATGGCGTAGTTCAGCCCGCGCTGGAAGCGGTCCTCCTTGGACAACGCCATGTTGTCGCGCAGGTAGTCGAAGCCGAACTCGTTGTTGGTGCCGTAGGTGATGTCGGCGGCATAGGCCTCATGCTTGTCCGAATGCGGCATGCCCGGGTAGACCACGCCGACGGACAGGCCCAGCCAGTTGTAGAGCTTGCCCATCTGCGCGGCATCGCGGCGGGCCAGGTAGTCGTTGACGGTGACCACGTGCACGCCCTTGCCCGACAGCGCGTTGAGATAGACCGGCAGCGTGGCGACCAGGGTCTTGCCCTCGCCGGTGCGCATTTCGGCGATCTTGCCCATGTGCAGCACCATGCCGCCGACCAGCTGCACGTCGTAGGGACGCATGCCCAGCACGCGGATCGAGGCCTCGCGGCAAACGGCGAAGGCTTCCGGCAGCAGCTTGTCGAGCGACTCGCCTTCGACGTGACGGCGCTTGAATTCGCCGGTCTTGGCCTGCAACTCGGCATCCCCCAGCGCCTTCATGTGTGGCTCGAGCGCATTGGCCTTGGCGACGATGCGATCAAGTTGACGGAGGAGGCGGTCGTTGCGACTGCCGAAAACGCGGGTGAGCAAGCTGTTGAGCATGGGCAGGCCGGGGCTGGGGGCCGCGCGCGGACGCGCAAGCGCTGGAAAATAGGAAGGGCGCTGCAGCGCCCCTCGGCAACACGATATTGTAGTGGAGGCGGTCTGGCCGCGTATCAAGGCCTCAACCGCGCGTTGTCCCGGGCTTGCCGCCGCGCATGAAGCGGGCAGGATCGACATAGGCGCCGTCGCGCCAGACTTCCAGGTGCACATGGACGCCGGTCGACCGGCCTGTAGAACCGGCTTTCGCGATCTCGCCGCCCGCCCGCACCAGGTCGCCGACCCGGCGCGTCAGCCGCGAATTGTGCGCGTAGCGGGTGACGTAACCGTTGCCGTGGTCGACCTCGATGGTATGCCCGTAACCGGCGCGATCGCCGGCGAAGGTGACCACGCCATCGGCCACCGCCAGGACCGGATCGCCCCGATTGGCGGCGTAGTCGATTCCCTTGTGGAACTGACCGCCGGCGCCGAACGGGTCGGCGCGCAAGCCGAAGCCCGAAGTCATGTAGCTGTCCGCGACCGGGGTTCCGGACGGCAGCGCCGCGCGGTCGCGGGCGCGGTTGAACAACAGGGCATCGAGCGCCGAGAGCCGGGTGCCGGCATCGCGCAGCGCATGGTCGAGCTGGCGGATGCCTCCATCCAATTCGGACGGCGCGATGTCGCGCACCGGGCCGCCACCGCCCTGCCCGACCGGCTTGCCGAAATCGAATTCGCCTTCCGGCAGGTCGGCATCCCGGGTCAGGCGCTGGCCAAGCGCGTTGAGCCGCGTGGTCTCGGCCTGCAATTCGGCCAGGCGCGCCGCCATCGCGTTGATTTCCCGCTGGGCGGCATCCGGCCCGATGGACGCGCGCTGCGCCGAGCCGCTCGGTGCGAGCTGCGCTGCGCCGACGCCGCCGGCCATGCCGACGACGAGCAGGCAAGCCGAAGCCAGCCATGGACGCCGGCGGATGATGCGTCGCATCGCGTCGACCGCATCGCGCGTATGCTGCGATAGCGACTGGAACCGTTGCTGCATGGCCAAATCCCGATCCTCTTCGTCTTCTCGTTCCCCCGCCGCGCAACCTTGCGCGCAGCCGGCGCTCGACGCCGTGCTGCGGGAACCCGCGGGCGACATCCTGCGCCGCGCGATGTGGCTGGAAGCGGTGGACCGGCAGTTGCGTTCCGCGCTTCCCATTTCCCTGGCCGGTCGCGTTCGCGTGGCGAATCTGGCGCAGGGGCGTTTGTCGTTGCGCGTGGACAGCGCGATCTGGCACAGCCGGGCAAGGCTGCAACAGGGCGACATCATCGAGGCCGCCCGTTCGGTCGGGCTCGATGTCGAGACGGTCCACATACGGGTCGCGGATTCCACCCCGCTCCCTTCCCCCGAGCCTGCCGCCCATCCGGCGAGCGAGGATTCGCGTGCCGCACTGGCAGAGGCGCTGGCCTTGCTCAAGAAGCCCTGACGGCCTTCACGCGACCTGCACATCGCCTTGGGTGCGCAGGATAGCGACCCAAGCCCTTGTATTTGTTAAACAAACGTTTCACAAAACGGAACACGCCGGTTATCCGGGCGGATGCGGCCTCAGGCCAGCGACGGCTCCAGCCCGGCAAACATCGGCGCAGCCTCGGCATCGTCTTGTGCAAACGTCACCTCTTCCCACGCCGCCGTGTCGGCGAGCAAGGCACGGACGAGCTGGTTGTTCAGCGCGTGGCCCGACTTGTGCCCCTCATAGGCGCCGATGACCGGATGGCCGGCCAGGTACAAGTCGCCGACGGCATCGAGGATCTTGTGGCGGACGAATTCGTCGGCGTAGCGCAGGCCGTCGTCGTTCAGCACCCGGAACTCGTCCAGCACGATGGCGTTGTCCATCGAGCCGCCCAGGCCGAGATTGCGCTCACGCATGTATTCGAGGTCGCGCATGAAGCCGAAGGTCCGCGCCCGGCTCACCTCGCGCACGTAGGTCGCGGTGGAGAACTCCAGCGACGCGCGGGAGCGCGATTCGGGAATGGCCGGATGGTTGAACTCGACGGTGAAATCCAGGCGGAAGCCGTTGTACGGGCGGAATCCCGCCGATTTGTCGCCATCGCGCACCTGAATGTCGCGCAGGATGCGGATGAAGCGCTTCGGCGCGTCCTGCTCGGCGATGCCCGCCGATTGCAGCAGGAACACGAACGGTCCGGCCGATCCATCCATGATCGGCACCTCGGGCGCGGACAGCTCGATCCAGGCGTTGTCGATACCGAGTCCCGCCATTGCCGAGAGCAGGTGCTCCACGGTCTGGACCTTGGCCGGACCGTAGGACAGACCGGTGCACAGCGTCGTTTCGCTGACGAGCTCGCCGCGCGCGGGGATTTCCGCCACCGGATCGAGGTCTACCCGGCGGAACACGATGCCGGTGTCAGTCGGGGCCGGCCTCAACGTCAGGAAGACCTTTTCCCCGCTGTGCAGGCCGACGCCGGTCGCACGGATCACGTTCTTGAGGGTGCGCTGGCGCAGCATCGGCTTATTAAGGGGGAGTCGACGTGAACAGGGCTATACGACGGCGCAGGGTACCACGGAGGTCGACCGGCGAGACTTCATGGTCCCTGCACGCCCGGGGGCAGAAAGGCGCCGAACGCGTGGTCCGGCGCAAGGGACGTGGACGCGAAAACACCAGGACGCGGCGGGAGCGATGCCCGCCGGTCCCGACCCCGGGCCGCGTCTTGAGCGCGGTCCGGAAGGATCAATCCGCCTGGCGGCGGAGGAACGCGGGGATGTCCAGGTAATCGGCGCCACCGAAATCCGCCGCCTTCGGGGCGGCCGGATCGCCGGCCGGCGCGCTGGAACCACGACGCAGCCCGGAGACCAGGCCCTGGGCCGGGTTGAACGCGGCTGCAGGCACGTCGTCGATCGGCAGTCCCGTGGTGCCGTCGCGCTTGGCCGCCTGCACGTTCGGCACGATCTCCATCTGCGGGCGCGGCTTGCGCACCGGCTCGTAGCCGAAGTCGCTGCGCACCGGTTGACGCATCGCGTTGCGGTTGAGCCCGGTGGCGACCACGGTCACCTTCACCTCGTCCTGCATGTCCGGGTCGAGCGCGGTGCCGATGACGACCGTCGCGTCCTCGGCGGCGAATTCGCCGACCACCCGACCGATTTCGTCGAACTCGGCCATCGTCAGGTCCGGACCGGCGGTGATGTTGACCAGGATGCCATTGGCACCGGCCAGGTTCACGTCGTCCAGCAACGGGTTCTGGATGGCGGCTTCGGCGGCAGCCTGGGCACGATCATCGCCGCGTGCAGCACCGGTGCCCATCATCGCCAGGCCCATCTCGTTCATCACGGTGCGCACGTCGGCGAAGTCGACGTTGATCAGGCCCGGGCGCACGATCAGGTCGGCGATGCCCTGCACCGCGCCCTGCAGCACGTCGTTGGCGGCGCGGAAGGCCTGGATCATCGTCGCATTGCGACCGAGTACGGTGATCAGCTTCTCGTTGGGGATGGTGATGAGCGAATCGACGTGCTGCGAGAGCTCTTCGATGCCCTTCATCGCCACCTGCATGCGGCGACGGCCTTCGAACGGGAACGGCTTGGTCACGACGGCGACGGTCAGGATGCCCATCTCCTTGGCCAGCTGCGCCACCACCGGCGCCGCGCCGGTGCCGGTACCGCCACCCATGCCGGCGGTGATGAACACCATGTCGGCGCCCTGCAGCGCATCCATGATGCGCTCACGGTCTTCCAGCGCAGCCTGGCGGCCGACTTCCGGATTCGCGCCCGCACCAAGGCCCTTGGTGACGTTGCTGCCGAGCTGCAGTTGCAGCTTGGCGCCGCAGTTCTTGATCGCCTGCGCGTCGGTGTTGGCAGTGATGAACTCGACACCATCCACCTGGCTGCTGAGCATGTGCGCAACCGCGTTGCCGCCGCCGCCGCCCACGCCAACCACCTTGATCACCGCGTTCGGCGCCATCTTTTCCATCAGTTCGAAAGTTGCCATGTCCATGTCCTCGTGGTTGTGCCGGAAAGCGCGTCGGGAAGGGAGAATCGGACTCCGCGTCCCGTCGCCGCACCGGCGGTTTCTAGTTGTGTTGTATGCCGCACCCGTCTGCCACCCGTCGCCTCATCGCCCGCTGCGCGCCCATCGCGCCTAGAACTGCCCGTCGTACCAATCCTTGAACTTCCTCAGCCATCCGCCGGCCCGCCCGCCGTTGGGCAGCATCGGGCGGCCGCGTGGCTGTTCCATCCGGCTGCCCATCATCAGCAGGCCGACGCCGGTGGCATGCACCGGGTTGCCGACCACCTCGGCCAGGCCGGCGACGTGCTGCGGGATGCCCACGCGCACCGGCATCTGCAGCATTTCCTCGGCCAGCTCGACCACGCCTTCCATCTTCGAACCGCCACCGGTCAGCACCATGCCGGCGCGCACCAGCTCCTCGAACCCGGAGCGGCGCAATTCTGCCTGCACCATCTCGAAGATTTCCTCGTAACGGCCCTGAACCGCCTGTGCCAATGCATGGCGCGGCAACCGGCGCGGCGGACGATCGCCGACCGACGGCACCTGGATGCTTTCCTCCGCCGTCGCCATCTGCGCCAACGCGCAGGCGTAGCGGACCTTGATCTGCTCGGCTTCCGGCGTCGGCGTGCGCAGCATGTGCGCGATGTCGTTGGTGACGTGGTCGCCGGCGATCGGCAGCGAGGCCGTGTGCGAAATCGCGCCCTGCACGAACACCGCGATGTCGGTGGTGCCGGCGCCGATGTCGACCAGCACCACGCCCAGTTCTCGCTCGTCGTCGGTCAGCACCGCCTCGCTCGAGGCCAGCGCCGAGAGGATCAGGTCGTCCACGCTCAGGCCGCAGCGCTGCACGCACTTGGTGATGTTCTGCGCCGCGGACTGCGCGCAGGTGACCAGGTGCGCATGCACTTCCAGGCGGATGCCGCTCATCCCGACCGGGTTGCGGATGCCCTCCTGCGAACTGTCGAGCACGTACTCGCGCGCGATCGCGTGCAGGATGCGCTGGTCGGACGGGATCGCGATGGCCTTCGCCGCCTCCAGGGCCCGATCCATGTCGCCGTGGGTGACCTCGCCGTCGCGCAGCGGCTCCATGCCCTGCGAGTTGCGGCATTGCACATGGTTGCCGGAAATCGAAGCGTAGACCGAGCGGATCTCGCAGCCGGCCATCAGCTCGGCTTCCTCGATCGCGCGCTGGATCGACTGCACGGTGGAGTCGATGTCCACCACCACGCCGCGGCGCAGGCCGCGCGAATCGTGGCTGCCGATGCCGATCACCTCCACGGGCATGCCCGGCGCGTACTCGCCGACCAGCGCCGTCACCTTGGAGGTGCCGATGTCCAGGCCCACGATCAGGGATTTGTCGCCTTTGCGGTTCATGCGGTCTTCCGTGGCAAAACGTTCGGGGATGTCGCCTCGCCCCACTTCAGGGCAAAGCCGTTGGCATAGCGCAGGTCGGCGCGCAGGAGTGCCGCCTCGCGCTGCGAGAGCAGGCCGGGCAGCATCTGTGCGAAGCGCCGGGTGCGCGCCTGCGCGTCCTGGCGGCCGATGACCACCTCGGTGCCGATATCGAGCCGCATCGACCAACTCCCACGCGCATCCAGCTCGAGCGCGCGCAAGCCGATGCCGGCCGCACCGAGGGCCTCGCGCGCCTCGTTGTAGAAGGCGACGACTTCAGGCACTCGCTCCGAGTCCCCGCCGAGGAGGGGCAGCCCGGGGAGCAACGCCGGGTCCATTGCGCTGCGGGGATAGAGGCGGCCAGTGGCCGACAGCACGCGATCCCGTCCCCAGAGCGCGAACGGGCGGTGCTCGCGGATGCGCACGACCAGCACATCCGGCCACTTCTTGCTGACCTCGGCCGATTCCACCCAGGGCAGCTTCACAAGCTCCGCCTGCGCATCGCGCAAGCGGACCGCGAAGAAGCCCTGGCGTGCATAGGGCGCCAGCACCTTCTGCAGTTGCGCATCGTCGACATGGCGCGTATCGCCGGACACCCTCAGCTTGGTCAGCGGAAAGCGTTCGGTGCCGATCCAGCCATTCACGACCGCGACCACCGGCAGGGCGATCAGCGCGATGGCGAGGGCGATGCCGGCGATGCGCAGGAAGGCGTTCACTTGGCCGCGCCCTCCATCGTCTGCTCCAGGATGCGCCAGCAAAGCTCGTCGAACTCGATGCCGACCACGCGCGCGGACTTGGGCACCAGCGAGTGGCTGGTCATGCCCGGCGCAGTGTTCACTTCGATCAGCTGGAAGCCGCGTTCGGCATCGCGCATCACGTCCACCCGGCCCCAGCCGCTGCAACCGGCCGACACGAAGCCGGCGTGCGCGAGTCGGCGGATCTCCGCCTCGTCATCGCCTTCCAGGCCAGGGCTGATGTACTGGGTGTCGTCGGCGATGTACTTGGCGTGGTAGTCGTACCACTCGCCCTTGGGCACGATGCGGATCGACGGCAGCGCGCGGTCGCCGATCACCGGCACCGAGAACTCATCGCCGCGCACCATCTGCTCCATCAGCATCTCGCCGCCGTATTCGCGGGCGACCTGTTCGGCCGCATCCAGCGCGGATTCGTCGAGAATGCGGGCGACGCCGACGCTGGAGCCTTCGCTGGAGGGCTTGAGGAACACGGGGAAGCCCAGCTCGAATGCCGCGGCGCGCACGTCGCCGCCCGGCGGGATGCGAATGAAGCGCGGCGTCGGCAGGCCTTCGGCGATCCACACCTGCTTGGTGCGGATCTTGTCCATCGACAGCGCGCTGCCCAGCACGCCCGAGCCGGTGTAGGGCACGCCGAGCTGGTCCAGCACGCCCTGCAGCACGCCGTCCTCGCCGCCGCCGTGGCTGCCATGAAGGATGTTGAAGACGCGATCGACCTTGCCGGCGCGGATTTCGTCCACCAGCGCGGGAATGCCATCGACCTCATGCGCATCGACTCCGCGCGACCGCAGCGCGGCCAGCACCGCGGCACCCGAGGTCAACGAAACCTCGCGCTCGGTGCTGGTGCCGCCCAGCAGCACGGCGACGCGACCGAAACGCACCGGGTCGGTGATCGTCATTGGCAGGAAGCGGGCATCAGTCATGGCTTGCTTCTTTGCGCGCGAAACCTTCCGCGGCAATCTGCTGCGCCGCCGCGCCGATGTCGCCCGCGCCCATCAGCAAGAGCAAATCGCCGTCGCGCAGGACATCGGGCAGGACCGCGTGCAATTCCGCAGGCGAAGCGACCAGTACCGGATCGATGCGGCCGCGGGTGCGAATGGCGCGCGCCAGCGACTTGCCATCGGCACCGGCGATCGGCGATTCGCCGGCCGGATAGACCTCGGTCAGCACCAACGCATCCACTTCGGACAACACGGCAGCGAAGTCGTCGAACTGATCGCGCGTGCGGCTGTAGCGATGCGGCTGGAACGCCACCACCAGCCGCCGCTCCGGCCAACCGCCGCGCGCGGCATCGAAAACCGCCGCCAGCTCCCTGGGATGATGGCCGTAGTCGTCGACGACGGTGACCTTTCCGCCATCCTCGAGCGCCAGTTCCGCCAATTGGTTGAAGCGACGACCGATCCCTTCGAACTTCTGCAGCGCACTGGCGATGGTGTTCGGCGCGATGCCGAGCTGCCAGCCGATCGCGGCCGCAGCCAGCGAATTGAGCACGTTGTGGCGGCCCGGCAGCGCCAGCACCACCGACGTGCAGGAACCATCGGGCAGGCACAGGTCGTAGTGCATCGCGGCGGCGACCTGGCGCACGTTCTCCGCACGCACCTCGGCATGCCCGGCAAAGCCGTAGGTCAGCACATGGCGCGGCGTCGCATCAGCCAGCGCGGCCACCTCCGCATCGTCGATGCACAGCACGGCCAGCCCGTAGAACGGCAGGCGATGCAGAAACTCGCCGAATGCGGCCCGCACCTTGGCGAAATCGTTGTCGTAGTTCTCGAGGTGATCGGCATCGATGTTGGTGATGACGGCGATCAGCGGGTTCAGGCGCAGGAAGCTGCCGTCGCTTTCGTCGGCCTCGGCCACCAACCACTGGCTGTCGCCCAGCTTCGCGTTGGCGCCGGCGGCGAGCAACTGGCCGCCGATGACGAACGTCGGATCCTTGCCGCCTTCCGAAAGCACGCTGGCGGTGAGCGATGTCGTGGTGGTCTTGCCATGCGTGCCGGCGATGGCGATGCCGCGGCGGAAGCGCATCAGCTCGGCCAGCATCTCGGCGCGCGGAACGATCGGGATGCGCTGCGCACGCGCCTCCATGAGCTCCGGGTTGTCGGCCTTGATCGCCGAGGACACCACCACGCAGTCGGCGCCCAGCACGTTGGACGCCGCATGCTCGCGGTCGATGCGCGCACCCAGCTTGGCGAGCCGGCGCGTCGCCGCATTGTCGGCGCGGTCGGAGCCGGACACTTCATAACCCAGCGTGCACAGCACCTCGGCGATGCCGCTCATGCCGACGCCGCCGATGCCGACGAAATGCACGCGGCGGAACGCACGCGCCAGATCGCCCGGGTCCTGCAGCCGGCGTTCGAATACGGTGTTCATTTCGCAATCTCCAGCACCGCATCGGCCACCCGGGCAGCGGCATCCGGCATGGCCAGGCGGCGCGCGGCCTGCCCCATGCCCAGCAGCCGCGCGGGATCGGCGGCGAAAACCAGCAGTTGCGCCTGCAGCAATTCGGTCAGCGCATCCGATTGCGGGATCATCACCGCTGCGTCGCGCACCACCAGGTATTCGGCGTTGCGCGTCTGGTGGTCGTCCACAGCCTGCGGGAACGGCACCAGGATGGAAGGCACGCCCGCGGCGCAGACCTCCGCGAGGGTCAGCGCGCCGGCGCGGCAGATCACCACGTCGGCCCATCGGTAGGCCTCGGCCATGTCGGCGATGAAGGCCACCGGCTCGACGGCCAGCCCGGCATCGGCATAGGCGCGACGCGCGTCATCGAGCATCCTCTCGCCGCACTGATGGCGCACCTGGAATGCGCCGGCCGGCAGCCTCGCCAAGGCCTTGGGCATCGCTTCGTTCAGCGCCCGCGCGCCTTGGCTGCCACCCAGCACGAGCAGCCTGAGTGGAATGCCCGGGGCGACATCGCGGGCCGGCAGCGCCGCGATCTCATCGCGCACCGGATTGCCGACCACGCGCTCGTTGTCGAAGGTGCCCGGGAAGCCCGTCATCACCACCCGCGCCAGCCGCGACAGCACGCGGTTGGTCAGGCCCGGCGCACGGTTCTGTTCATGCACCAGCAGCGGCACCCCCGCGAACTTCGCGGCCAGTCCGCCGGGGCCAGCCGCATAGCCGCCGAAGCTCACCACCGCGCGCGGCCTGCGCCGACGCAGCACTTTCGCCGCGTCGCGCACGGCGGCCGCGAGCGCGAACGGCAACTTCAACAGCTTGCCGACGCCCTTGCCGCGTACTCCGCTGACCGCGATGGTGTCGATCTCGATGCCGTCCTGCGGCACCAGCCGCGTCTCCATTCCGCCATCCGCGCCCAGCCATGCCACGGGCACGCCGCGCGCGCGCAGCGCGGCGGCCACGGCCAGGCCGGGGAAGATATGGCCGCCCGTGCCGCCTGCAAGGATCAGCACCGGGCTTTCCATCGCGGATGCGGTCGCTTTCATCGGCCGGATGCGCTCCCGAAGGAAGGTTCGATACGTTCGTCGCGGGGGCGCGGTTCGCGCTTGGGCAGTCGCGGCACGCGGCCCAGCAGGCGCGACAGCTGGCTGCCGACGCGCTTGCCGGTCGCAATCTCGCCCTGTCGCCCGGTTGCAGCCGGTTCCGCAACGGGCGCAACGGCCCCCATGTCGGCACCTTCCCTGCGCAGGGCCACCTGCCGGCGCGCGCGCTCGAGTTCGTACGACACCCGCAGCAGCAGACCGAGCGCGACGCAGGTGATGACCACGCTCGAGCCGCCCGACGACACCAGCGGCAGGGTCAGGCCCTTGGTCGGCAGCAGGCCGAGGTTCACCCCGATCGACACGAACGCCTGCAGCGCGATCCACAGGCCGATGCCGAACGCGAGGTAGCCGGAAAAATTGCGGCGCATCTCGACGCAACGCAGGCCCAGCCAGAACGCGCGGCCGACCAGCACCGCGTACATCGCGATGACGAAGCACACACCGACGAACCCGAGTTCCTCGGCGATCACCGCCATGATGAAGTCGGTATACGACTCCGGCAGGTAGGACAGCTTCTGCACCGAACCGCCCAGGCCCACGCCCCACAATTCTCCGCGCCCTACCGCCATCAGCGCATTGGTGAGCTGGTAGCCGCTGCCGAACGGATCCTTCCACGGATCGGTGTACGAGATCAGCCGCTGCACGCGGTAAGGCTCCATCAGGATGGTCAGGGCCAGCAGCGGCATCAGCGCCATCACCGGCAGGATCATCCGCGGCATGTGCACGCCGCCCAGCACCATCATCCCCGCGGTGATCGCCAGCACCAGCGCGGTCGCGCCGAAGTCCTTCTGCACGCCGAGCAGGATCGCCGAGAACACGATGGCGACGCCGAACGCCTTGAACATGGCCTTCCAGGTGCCCTTGACCTCGTCGCTGAAGCGCGCGAGATAGCTGGCCAACCAGACGATCAACAGCAGCTTGACCACCTCGGACGGCTGGAAGCCGATCGGCCCCAGGCTCACCCAGCGACGCGCGCCCTTCACCGTCTGCCCCAGCCCGGGCACCAGGACCAGCAGCAGCAGCAGGACCCCGACCAAGGGCAGCACCTTGCTGTACTGCTCCAGGCTGCGGATGTCGCAGCGCCACATCACGATGCCCGCGGCCAGCACGCCGGCCGTCACGTAAGCCAGGTGGCGGCTGAAGTAATACAGCGGCGGAAGGCCGCGACTTTCCGCCACCGCCAGCGAGCTGGAAGCGACCATGACCAGCCCGAAGCTCACCAGCGCGATCGCGCAAGCCAGCAGGATCGGATCGAAACGGCCACGGATCGCATCGAAGCGCGTGGCCTGGCGGCTGGCGGCGTTGTCGAAGCGTCCGTCCATCAGCGCACCTTCAACGTGGCGAGGCCGACCAGCACCAGCACCACCGAGATGATCCAGAAGCGCACGATCACGCGTGGCTCCGGCCAACCCTTGAGCTCGAAGTGGTGGTGGATCGGCGCCATCCGGAACACGCGCTTGCCGGTCAGCTTGAAGCTGGCGACCTGGATCATCACCGACAGCGTCTCGATCACGAACACGCCACCCATGATCACCAGCACCAGTTCCTGGCGCACGATCACCGCCAGCGTGCCAAGCACCGCGCCGAGCGCGAGCGCACCGATGTCGCCCATGAACACCATCGCCGGATAGGTGTTGAACCACAGAAAGCCAAGTCCCGCGCCTGCGATGGCGGTGCAGATGATGAGCAGTTCGCCCGCGCCAGGCACGGCGGGAATCTGCAGGTATTTGGAAAATTCCGCATGGCCGGATGCATAGGCGAACACGCCCAGCGCGCAGGCCACCATCACCGTCGGCATGATCGCGAGCCCGTCGAGGCCGTCGGTCAGGTTGACCGCATTGGAAAAACCGACGATCCAGAAGTAGGCGATGGCGACGAAGCCGATCCCGGCCAGCGGCAGCGCGATCGACTTGAACAACGGCAGGTAGAACGTGGTCGCCGCCGGCACGTCGGCGTAGACATAGAGATAGACGCCCGCGGCCAGGCCCAGCAGCGACTGCAATGCGTATTTGGTGCGCGAGCGCATGCCGTTCGGGTCGCGCCGGACGATCTTGATCCAGTCGTCCCACCAGCCGATCGCGCCGAAGCCGATCATCACCGCCAGCACCACCCACACATACTTGTTGCGCAGGTCGCCCCACAGCAGCACGGCCGCGAGAATGGTGATCAGGATCAGCGCACCGCCCATCGTCGGCGTGCCGGCCTTGGAGAAATGCGATTGCGGGCCGTCGGTGCGGATCGGCTGGCCGCCGCTTTTCAGCGACGCCAGGTAACGGATCACGCCCGGCCCCCACCACAGCGACAGCGCGAGCGCGGTCAGCGCCGACAGGATCGCGCGGAAGGTCAGGTACTGGAACAGGCCGAAATGGCCCTGCAGTTGCTCCAGCCAGCGGGTGAGTTCAAGCAGCATCGGCGTCCTCCCCTTGCAGCAGCGCGGCGACCACGCGATCCATCGCGCTCCCGCGCGAACCCTTCACCAGCACGCGCACCCCTTCGCGCATGTCCTGCTTCAATGCATCGGCCAGCGCTTCATGGCTGTCGAAACGCGCCGCGCCCTCGCCGAAGGCTTCCGCCGCATGCGCCGACAGCGCGCCCAACACGTACAGCCGTGCGATCCCCGCGGCCTTCGCACGGCGCCCGACCTCGGCATGCAGCTCGACCTCGTCCAGGCCCAGTTCGCGCATGTCGCCCAACACCAGCCACGCCTCGCCGCCGCCGACCGACAGCGCGTCGATGGCGGCATGGGCCGATCCCGGGTTGGCGTTGTAGCTGTCGTCGATCAGCTCGGCGCCGTTGCGCAGCCTGCGCGCGACGCCGCGGCCGGCCACCGGCGTCGCCGCTTGCAGGCCATCGCGGATGGTGTCGATGTCGATGCCCGCCGCCAGCGCCATCGAGGCGGCCGCCAGTGCGTTGGCGATGTTGTGGCGGCCCGGCAGCGCCAGCTCGACGTCCACATCGCCGGCCGGGCTCAGCAGCAGGAACCGCGAACCTCCGCGCTGTAGCACGATCTCGCGCGCGGCGACGTCGGCCGTCGCCTCGATGCCGAAGCGCAGGATGCGGCGGCCGTGCGCGCGCCCGGCGAAGTACGGCGCGAATGCGTCATCGGCATTGATCACCGCGACGCCATCGGCGGGCAACGCGTCGTAGATCGCCGCCTTGGTGTCGGCCACGCCCAGCAGGCTGCCCATGCGCTCCAGGTGCGCCGGGGCGATGTTGTTCACCAGCGCGACGTCCGGCCGCACGATTCCGGTCAGGTAGCCGATGTCGCCGGGCTTGCCGGCGCCCATCTCGTACACGGCGAAGCGGGCATCGTCCGGCGCGGCGATGACCGCCAGCGGCAGGCCGATCTCGTTGTTGAAGTTGCCCGGATTGGCGTATGCGCCGCCCGCGCTGTCCAGGATCGACAACAGCAGCGTCTTCACGCTGGTTTTCCCGTTGCTCCCCGTCACCGCGAACACCCGGGTCGCGCGCCGCCCTTGCAGGCCGCGCGCCAGCGCGCCCAGCGCCCGCTCGGTGTCGGCGACGACGATCTGCGGCACATCCGCATCGGCTACACGCGACACCAGCGCCGCTGCCGCGCCCTGCGCCGCCGCATCGGCCACGTGCGCGTGGCCATCGAATTGGTCGCCCTTCAGCGCGACGAACAGCAGCGCTCGGCCGTCGGGATCCGGCAGCTTCCGGGTATCGGTGGACACGCCCTGCACCCGCAGCGCCTCGTCGCCGCGCGCCACGCGGCCGCCGGCGAGACGTGCCACTTCGGCAAGCGTGATCGCGTTCATGCGCGCGTCTCCAGCAGTGCACAAGCGACCGCCATATCGTCGAAATCGTGCTTCACGCCAGCGACTTCCTGATAGGTCTCATGGCCCTTGCCGGCCACCAGCACGATGTCGTCCGCGCCGGCTTCGCCGATGGCGCGGGCGATGGCGGCGTGGCGATCACGCAACACGATGGCGGCATCGGGATGCCCGAAGCCCGCCACGATGTCGGCGACGATGCCGTCGCCATCCTCGCCACGCGGGTTGTCGTCGGTAACGATCACGTGCTCGCTCAGGCGCTCGGCGATCGCCGCCATCTGCGGGCGCTTGCCGCGATCGCGCTCGCCGCCGCAGCCGAACACGCAAGTCAGCTCGCCCTTGAGGTGCGCGCGCAGAGATTGCAGCGCCTGCTCCAGCGGATCGGGCTTGTGCGAATAATCGATGACGACCAGCGGCAGCACGCCGTCGCCGCCCAGGCGATTCATCCGCCCGGCCACCGGCTGCAGCGTTTCCAGCACCGCGACGATCTCGCCGAAGCCGCGCCCTTCGGCCAGCAGCACGCCGGCGACGGTCAGCAGGTTGTCGATGTTGAAGCGTCCCAGCAGCGGCGACTGCACGCGCTGCCTGCGGCCGCCGATGCGCAGCTCGAAGCCGATCCCGCGCGCGTCCAGCAGGACGTCGCTGGCCGCGACGTCCGCCGCCGCGTCGCCCGATGCGGAGATGCCAATGCCGCGCACCGTTGCCGGGAGCGATCCCAGCAGGCGCTGGCCGAATGCATCGTCGCGATTGATCACCGCGGCATGCAGGCCCGGGCGCGCGAACAACTTCGCCTTGGCCGCGCCATAGGTCTCCATGTCGCCGTGATAATCGAGATGGTCGCGGGTGAGGTTGGTGAACACCGCGATGTCGTAATGCACGCCGTCCACGCGCCCCTGGTCAAGCGCGTGCGAGCTGACCTCCATCGCCACGGCTTTCGCGCCCGCATCGCGCAATCCGGCCAGCAAGGCATGCATCGGCAGCACCAGCGGCGTGGTGAAGCCGGTGGCGATTTCCCGGCCGTACAGGCCCGCGCCCAGCGTGCCGATGGTGCCGGTCGGGATGCCGGTCTTCTCGAACGCCTGCGCGATCAACTGCACCGTCGAGGTCTTGCCGCTGGTGCCGGTCACGCCGATCATCGTCATCGCATCGGAGGGCGCGCCGTGGAACTCATCCGCCATCGCACCCAGCCGGGCACGCAGCCCGGGCACGGCGATGGCGTCGGCCGGCGCAGGCAAGTCATCCGGTGCCGGCGGCTCGAACAGGATCGCGGCGGCACCGCGCTCACGCGCCTGCCCGACGAAACCCAGGCCGTGCGCGCCGAAGCCGGCGATGGCGACGAAGGCATCGCCCGGGCGCACGGCGCGGCTGTCCATCACCAGACCGGACACCTCAAGGTCGGCCGGGATACCCGGCACATCCGGCAACAACCGTGCGAGCGGGAAACGACGATTCACCGGCCCGCCTCCAGCGGCTCCGGCAGCGGCGCCGGCAAGGCCGGCTGGTGCCCTTGCGAGGCCGGGGCCGGGGTCGCGACGGCCGCCACGACCGGCTTGCCGATCTGGCCCTTGGCCTGCGCGGCAATCCAGCTTTCGATGTCGTCCGGCGGCACGTCCTGCAGGCGCAGCACGCCCTCCATCACGTTGCGGAACACCGGCGCCGACACCGGTCCGCCGTAATAGCCCTTGGCCGGATCCGGATCGTTCACCGCCACCACCATCGCGTAACGCGGATTGCCGACCGGCACCAGCCCGGCGAAGTAGGACACGTAGCGGCGCGAATAGCCGCCGCCGCTGGCCTTGCGCGCGGTACCGGTCTTTCCGGCGACGTGGTAGCCGAGGATTGCGGCCTGCGTGGCGGTGCCGCCCGGCTCGGTCACGGTCTGCATCATCCGCACCACGGTGTGAGCCAGCGGCGGCGAGATCACCTGCCTGCGTTCGCCCTGCTCGCCCTTGATGAAGGTCGGCTTGATCGAGACGCCGTCGTTGCCGAGCGTGGCGTAGGCATGGGCGATCTGCATCGGCGTGGCGTTGAGCGCGTAGCCGTAGGACATGGTCTGCTTGGTGGTGCCGTCCCAGCGCGAGGGGTCGCGGAACAGGCCGGCTGCCTCGCCCGGGAAGCCGATGCCGGTGCGACTGCCGTAACCGAACTTCCGGAAGAACCCGTAGAGCTGCTCGCCGGTCAGCCGGCGCGCGATCAGCGCCGCGCCCACGTTGGAGCTCTTGCGGATCACGCCGGTGGTATCCAGCACGCCGTAGTTGTTGTGGTCGGTGGTGCGGTACTTGCCGTTGGCGATCCAGCCGGGATTCGTGTTGAAGGTGGAGTCCGTGGTGATCACGCCCGCCTCCAGCCCGGCGGCCACGGTCAGCGGCTTCATCGTCGAACCCGGCTCGAACAGGTCGGTCAGCGCGCGGTTGCGATGTGCCTCGCGGTTGGCGATGCCAACGTTGTTGGGGTTGAACGACGGCAGGTTGGCCATCGCCAGCACTTCGCCGGTCCGCACGTCGAGGACGACCGCGGACCCGCTCGACGCGCCGCTCTGTTCGATCATCGCCTTCAGTTCGCGGTAGGTCAGGTACTGGACCCGGCGATCGATGGTCAGGGCCACGTCCTTGCCCGGCTGCGCGGCGCGCAGCAGGTCCACGTTCTCGACGATGCGTCCGCGGTTGTCGCGGATGACACGCTTGAGCCCGGGCTTGCCGCGCAACCAGTCGTCCAGCGCCAGTTCCACGCCCTCCTGGCCATAGTCGTCGACATTGGTGAAGCCCAGCACGTGCGCGAACGCCTCGCCCTGCGGATAGAAGCGGCGGAACTCGCGCTGCGCATACACGCCGGGGATACCCATCGCCACCACGCGCTGGGCGATGGCGGGGTTCATCCGGCGCTTGACCCAAAGGAATTCCTTGTCGGCCTTCTGCGACACGCGACGACGCAGGTCCTCCTCGCTCAGCCCCAGCGCGGCGGCCAGCTTCTCGATCCCCTCCGGGCTCTTCGACAGCTCCTGCGGGTTCGCCCAGACCGATTCGACCGGCGTGGAAACGGCCAGCGGCTCGCCGTTGCGGTCGGTGATCATGCCGCGCACCGTCGCGATCTCGACATCGCGCAGGAATCGCTCGTCGCCCTGCTTGCGATAGAACTCGTTGTTGACCAGTTGCAGGTTCACCGCGCGCCCGACCAACGCCACGGCGAACAGGCCGAGCCCGCTCCCCACCAGCAGCAGCCGCTTGCGGACATCGAAGCCGCCGCGCGGGTTGCGCGGCGTGGTCCGGCGGTCGCGACGGTCGCGCGGCTTCACCGGCGCACCACCACGATCTCGTCGGCCCGGGGCAATACCATCCCCAGCCGCTCGCGGGCGGCGCGGTCGATCAGCGTGCCCTCGGCCCAGGTCGCCTGCTCCAGCTGCAATCGGCTGAACTCCACGTTCAACGCGTCCCGCGCCTTTTCCTCGCGCGACAACTCGACGAAGAGCTGGCGATGGCGGTGGCGCGCCCATACCACGCCGATCGCGCTGGCGATGTCCAGCGCGAGCAGCAGCAGCACGACGAAGCGCAGGCTCATGCCGCCGCCTCCAGCTTCTCGGCCACGCGCAGCACGGCGCTGCGGGCGCGTGGATTGGCCTTGATTTCGGCAGGCCCGCCCTTGATCGCACCGCCGATCAGCTTGAGCGTCGGGCGGAACGTATCGACCTGCGGCAGGCGGCGATCCGCCGGCGGGGCCTTGGCATGCGCGGCCATGAAACGCTTGACGATGCGGTCTTCCAGCGAATGGAAGCTGATCACCGCCAGCCGCCCTTCCGGCTTGAGCGCGCGATGCGCGGCGGCGAGCCCCGTTTCCAGGTCTTCCAGCTCGCGGTTGATGTGGATGCGGATGGCCTGGAAGCTGCGCGTGGCCGGATGGATGCCGTCCTTGCCGCGCGGCATCACCGAGGCGATCAGGTTGGCCAACTCCAAGGTGCGGGTGATCGGCGCTTCAGCGCGACGCGCGACGACGGCCCGCGCGATGCGCCGGCTCATGCGCTCCTCGCCATACGTCCACAGCACGTCGGCGATCTCGCGCTCCGGCGCTTCGGCCAGCCATTCGGCGGCACTCTGCCCGCGGCTGTCGTCCATGCGCATGTCGAGCGGGCCGTCCTTGCCGAAGGAGAAGCCGCGCTCGGCGACATCCAGCTGCGGCGATGAGACGCCAAGATCGAACAGCACACCATCCAGCCCACCGGCCACTGCATCCCAATCGCCCAGGTCGGCGAAGCTGCCGTGATGGATGGCCACGCGCCCGTCACCAGCAAAGCGCGCACGCGCTTCATTGATCGCGGCCGGATCCTTGTCCATGAGCAGGAGGCGACCGTCATCGCCCAATTGGGCCAGTACACCGGCAGCATGGCCGCCGCGCCCGAACGTGCCGTCCAGATACGTCCCGCCGGCGCGCACACGCAAACCATCCAACACCTGGGCGAACAACACCGGGAGATGCGAGGGCGGGGGCGAGACGACGGCTTCGGCCGCGGTCACAAACGCAGCTCCATCATTTGCGGGCTGAGGTCGTCGTCGCCGACGGTCTGGCGGATCTGCGCGTGGTGCGCCTGCTCGCTCCACAGCTCGAACTTCTCGCCCATCCCGAGCAGCACGGCTTTCTTTTCGATGCCGACCGCGCTGCGGTGGCTGGCCGGGATGCTGATGCGGCCACTGCCATCCGGCTCCACGTGGGCGGCGGAACCGACCAGCGTGCGCTGCAGTCGACGATGCGCACTGAGCGTGGTCGGCAAGGCGTTGACCTGGTCGCGCACCCGCTCCCATTCCGTCAGCGGGTAAAGGAACAGGCAACCGGCCTCGAACGGGTTGTAAGTGATCACCAGCCGGTTGCCGCACGCCTCCGCCACCTGCTCGCGATGGGCGGTGGGGATGGTCAGTCGACCTTTGTCGTCGACGGTGATGGCGGTTTCACCCTGAAACATGGCGTCCGGCGGCTAAGGCAAGGTGGTTCGGGATGACATGAGAAACCACAGTTTCCCCCTATATCCCACTTATCGCCACCATAGATTTCACCCACAGGCTTGTCAACAAGTTTTCGAGGTTTTTTTTCAACCCCGTCAATGACTTGCGATGAACTTCAGAAGTTGGACGAAGGTTTATCCACAAGCCTTTGTTCTGCCTAGAAACCTGAAGCAGACACGTCCAGCGCCGTCACGCGCATGAATGCGAGCGTCCCGGATTAGACCCGCAGACATAGCCTCCCCGCGCGGCGGTTCGGGTATCGATGTCTCGACGTTTCGGCGGCCAGGGATGTCGGCCGAGTCCACCCAGCCGGGCTCACGCCCCCAGGCTGCGCATCGAACGGGAGCGCAGGAAGTGGCGGAGCCGGCCGATAAGCCGGGTTCTGTCTTGGGCAGCCATTCCTCTAGGCCCTGCATCGCTGCAGGGCTCAAGCAACCTACCCGGAGGCATCGCGGGTCACGATGTCGCCTCCCTATTTGGTCTTGCTCCCGATGGGGTTTGCCGTGCCGGCCGGTTGCCCGGCTCGCGGTGCGCTCTTACCGCACCATTTCACCCTTGCCGTCCCGCTTTCGCGGTCTTGGGCGGTATCTTTCTGTTGCACTTTCCGTCGGCTCGCGCCGCCCAGGCGTTACCTGGCATCGCACCCTGTGGAGCCCGGACTTTCCTCGGCATGCACGAGGCATGACGCGACTGCCTGGCCGACTCCGCCGAGCGCATTTTCGCACGAACGCCGGTCGAGGTGCTCAGGCCGCGCCCCCGTAGAGGGCCTTGCGCGGCGCGCCGGTCAGCTCGGCGGCCAACTTGGCGGCGGTGGATGGCGGCAGGTGCTCGGCCAGCCGGGCGTAAACGCGCCTGCCCTCGGCCAGCCGGGCGGCTTCGTCGTCGCCCGCGCCCTCGATGAGCACGACGAACTCGCCTTTCTGCTGGTTGGGCTCGGCATGGATCCGGTCCCGGAGTTCGCCCAGCGGCCCGTCCAGGACCGTTTCGAACAGCTTGGTCAGCTCCCGCGCCACCACGGCATGGCGATCCGTGCCGAATGCCGAAGCGGCATCGATCAGGAAATCCAGGATCCGGTGCGAAGCCTCGTAGAACACCAGCGTGCGTGGCTCGGACGCCACGGCCTGCAGCCGTTCGCGACGCGCCCCGGCCTTGGCGGGCAGGAAGCCCTCGAATGCGAACCGGTCGCTGGGCAGGCCGGCCACCGACAACGCCGCGACCACGGCCGCCGGACCCGGCACCGGGCTGACCCGTATGCCCGCATCGCGCGCCGCACGCACCAGCCGATAGCCCGGATCGCTGATCAGCGGGGTGCCGGCGTCGGAGACCAGGGCCAGCGATTCTCCGGCCTGCAGGCGCGCGACCAGCGCTGCCGCCAGGTCGCCCTCGTTGTGATCGTGCAGAGCGAGCAGCCGGGTGTCGATCCCAAACTGCTGGAGCAGCGGCCGCGTACGCCGGGTGTCCTCGGCGCAGATGGTCGCGACCGACTTCAGCGTCTCCACCGCGCGCGGACTGAAGTCGCCGAGATTGCCGATCGGCGTGGCGACCACGTGCAGGGTGCCGGCGTTGGCGGGGCTCAAGGGGTTCTCCGGCGCATGCGTGAGGATACCGTTATAACTCGCGCACCGCCCCGCGATGCCGATGCCTCGCGCTGCAAGAGCGCCGACCCCGCCGGAATTGCCGCGGATGCGTTCACGATGCCCGTGGCAAAGCGCGGCGTACACTCTAGAATCGGGTCTTATCCCCCGCCAGGACCGAGTTCATGCGCCGCATCCTCCAGCCCCTAGCGCTCGCCATCGGATTGGCCTGGCTGGCCGGTTGCGCCACGACGCGGCCGCCGGAAACCGTCGCCGAACCCGCACCCAACCCGGCGTTCGCCGAGGCCCATGCCCTGGCCCAGTCAGGCGCGCGCGCGAACGCGGCACGGATCGATGCATTGCTGGCCTCGCTGGGCGACGCCGAGCTTTCGCGCCTGGCCACGGCCCTGGCCGCGAACGATCCGCTTTACCCCTATGCCGGGCGGGCGCTGTTGCGTCGCGGGCTGCGGCCTCCGCATGCCTTCGATCGCGGATTCGACTTCTCAGGCCGCGCCGCCGCGGACCGCGACGGCTACCAGCCACCGATGCGCATCGCGGTGCTGTTGCCGCTGTCGGGCGGCCTGTCGGCTGCTGCAAAACCGGTTCGCGATGGCTTCCTGAGCGGTTATTACGCCGAAACCCGCAATCGCCCCACAGTGACCTTCTACGATTCCGCCACCGGCGCGGACGCCGTCTATCGCAAGGCGGTCGCGGACGGGGCGGACTACGTGGTCGGCCCGCTCGATCGCGACCAGGTGGGTTCGCTGTTTTCCCGAGGCGCTCTGGATGTGCCGATCCTTGCGCTCAACCACGCCAACGGCACGCCCCCGCCGGGCAGCGTGAGCTTCTCGCTGGCGCCCGAGGACGAAGGCATCGCCGCCGCCGAATACGCCATCGCCCAGGGCTGGCGCAACGTGCTGGTGCTGACCGGCCCGGACGACACCCTGCGCCGCACCGCGGCAGCCTTCCGCGAACGTTTGCTGGCCCGTGGCGGCCGGGTAGCCGCCAACCTCGCCGTGTCCGATGCGGCGGGGCTGGCGACCGCCGCCGCGAACGGGCCGGTCGATGCCATCTATTTCGCCACTCGCAGCGATCAGGCGCGTGCCGCGATGCCGGCGCTCATGGCCCACCCGCGACTGTCCAGCGCTCGTCGATTGGCGGTTTCCCAGATCGCCAACGCCCCGGGCAAGGGCGACGAAGCGACACTGCTGGACGGGATCCTCTTCCCGGGTGAATCGATGGCGACGCACACGCTCCCCGGCATGCCTGCCGACCCGGCCGCCTTCACTCCGACCGCGGCGGGTGCGGCCGCGCGCCTCTTCGCCTTCGGTTACGACGCCTGGCTGATCAGCGCCTACCTGCCGCGACTGGCGCTTGCCCACCAGGGCCTGCCCGGCGCGACCGGGACACTGCAGCTCGACGGCTTCGGCAACATCCTGCGCATGCCGGCCTGGTCGATGCTGCGCGGGGGCGTGGCCATCCCGGCCAATGGCCGCTGATGCGAGACACCTGGCCGGCGCCGCGGCCGAATCCGCGGCGGCACGACTGCTGGCTTCGCGCGGCCTGACGCTGCTCGACGCCAATGTCCGTTACCGGGATGGCGAGCTGGACCTGGTGATGCGCGACGGCGGCACGCTGGTCTTCGTCGAGGTGCGCATGCGCTCCAGCCGCGCCTTCGGCGGGGCTGCCGCCTCGGTCACCCCGACCAAGCAACGCCGCATCATCCGCGCCGCGACGCGTTACCTGGCGGCGCATCCGGCCCTGGCCTCGCTGCCCAGCCGGTTCGACGTGGTGTGCACGGACGGAGAAACCGGCGCTGCCCGCGTCGAATGGTTGCGCGATGCATTCCGGGTGGAGGCCTGCTGATGCCTGCCCCAGGCCAGCTCCGGATGCCACGGTGGCGATTGGCCTGCGGCCTGCTCGCGGCCTGCATCCTGCCGGCGATGCCGTCCGTCGTCCGCGGCGACGAGCCCGCCAGGCCCATCGTGCGCGTGTTGCTGGCCGGCAACAGCCTGCTTTACGTCAACAACATGCCGGGATTGCTGCGCGGAATCGCCGCCAGCCAACCCGATGGACCGACCGTCGAAACCGCAAGCCTGCTCGCGCCCGGCTCCACGCTGTCCGAACACCTGCACCGCGGCCGCCTGCAAACCCTGCTCCAACAGGGCGGCTGGGATGCCTTGGTGCTGCAGGAACGCGGTGGCCTGCTGGCCTGCATGGCCGACGGCGAGACCCGCGACGACCGCGAGTGTCGCGCCAGTCGCATGGCGCACCGCCGCTTGCTGGCGATGGCGCGCGAACATGATGTGCCCGTGCTCCTGCTGGGCACGTGGGGTCCCGGTGATCGCTGGCAGGCCCGGCTGGATGCCGGCCTCGAGGCGATCGCGTGCAACGAAGGTTGCCGGCGCGTGTTCATCGGGCGCTGGCTACAGGAAACCGCCCGCGACCAACCCGCATTGCAGCCCTTCTCCGCCGATGCCGCGATGCATCCGAACCCGGCCGGCTCCCTGCTGATCGCCGCACGGCTATACCGCACCATCACCGAGCGCGAACTGCAGCCACGGCCGTTGCGGCTCTCGCTGACGCTCTGGCCGCCGCAGGTGCCCATCGATCCGATGCAGCCGCTGGAATCGCAGAACGCACTGGAAATGGCGCCTCAACGCCTCGACATCTCGGCGGACGCACTCGTGGCGCTTTACCAGGCTGCCGACCGCAAGCCCTGACCGGGAACGAAGTGCTGGTGGCCGGATACGGCCGGATGCCAATCCGAACCACCGGCGCGGGCGCGGATGCCGCATCCCTGGACGATTCGGCCGATGCGGGTCACGCGGACGCCGATGCCCGCCGCGGCATCGGCCACCGCGTCCGCTGCCGCTTCCGGTGCGGTGAAGCACAGCTCGTAATCATCGCCGCCGGTCGCCTGCCAAAGCCGGCGCGATGCGGCATCGTCTTTCGCCAGCGCCATCAGCCCGGGCGATGCAGGCAGGGCATCGACGTCGATTTCCGCGCCTGCGCCGCTGGCGGCGCATGCATGCGCGAGGTCGGCGAGCAGGCCGTCCGAAACATCGATGCAGGCATGCGCGATCCCCCGCAATGCACGCCCCAGCGCGACACGCGGCACGGGGCGGTCCAGTCGTTCGCGCAGCGCATCCGGCATTCCGCGGCCCGACTGCCACAGCCAGAGCGCCGCGGCCGCATCGCCCAGCGTGCCGCTGACCCAGACATCGTCGCCTGCCTGCGCGCCGTCGCGGCGCATCGCGCGCGCCGGCTCGACAAGGCCGATCACGCTCACGCAGATCGACAGCGGGCCGCGCGTGGTATCGCCGCCGACCAGCGCGACATCATGCATTCCGGCCAATGCCGTGAACCCGTCGATGAACCCGTCGAGCCATGCCTCATCGGCTTGCGGCATCGACAGCGACAGGCCGCACCACGCCGGCATGGCGCCCATCGCGGCGAGATCGGACAGGTTCACCGCCAGCGCCTTCCAGCCGATGTCGCGGGGCGCGGTTTCCGGCGGGAAATGCACACCGATGTTGAGCGTGTCGGTGGCGAACGCCAATTGCATGCCGGGCGGAGGCGACAGCAGCGCGGCGTCGTCGCCGATGCCGAGCACCACGTCGCCACGCGTGCCGGCGCGCGCGCGGATGCGATCGATCAGGTCGAATTCGCCGGCCATCGGCGTGCGCGGCTCAGCCGCGCGCGGCCTGCACTTCCACGCCGCGCCAATCGGCGGCCAGCTTGTCGAGGACCCCGTTGACGTAGGTATGGCCGTGCTCGGCGCCGAAGCGCTTGACGGTTTCGATCGCCTCGTTGATGACGACGCGATACGGCACGTCGAGGCGATGCCTGAACTCGTAGGCGGCGATGCGCAGCGCCGCGCGCTCGACCGGATCGACCTCGTCCACCCTGCGGTCGAGGTGCGGCAGCAGGCCCGCGTCCAGCGCGGCCTGGTGCGCCATCACGCCGCGCACCAGGTCCTCGAAATACTCGAGGTCGGCGATCTCGTGCGCCTGCTCGTGGGCGAACTGGGCGATGACCTGCTGCGCATCGCCGCCGGACATCTGCCATGCGTACAGCGCCTGCATCGCGCGACGGCGCGCGCGGGTGCGATGCACCGGATCGATGCCCTGCGGGCGACGGTGCGCCTTCATGCCACCTGTCCCAGCAGGTTGGCCATTTCGATGACCACCATCGCCGCCTCCTCGCCCTTGTTGCCGTGACTGCCGCCGGCGCGGGCCTGGGCATCCTCGAGGCGTTCGACCGCCAGCACGCCGTTGGCAACCGGCAGGCCGAATTCCAGCGCGACCCCCATCAGGCCTTCCGAGCAGCCATCGGCGACATGCTCGTAGTGACGGGTATCGCCGCGCACCACGCAACCCAGCGCGACGATGCCGGCGTAGCCGCCGGTCGCGGCCAGGCGCGCGGCCATCAGCGGCAATTCCCACGCACCGGGCACGCGGAACACGTCGACGGCGACCTCGTCCACCCCGTGGTCGGCCATCGCCTTGCGCGCGCTCTCCAGCAACGCCTCGGTGACCTTGCCGTTCCAGCGGCTGACGATGATCGCGAAGCGGGCGTCGTTCGGGGCCTTCAAATCGCCTGTGAAACTGGGCATCGGGTTCTCGGCACGGCAGGGCCCGCCAGTTTAGCGCGGCGGCAGCGCCACGTACTCCACCACTTCCAGCCCGAACCCGGCCAGGCCCACCTGCTTGCGCGGCGTGCCCAGCACCTTGAGCTTGCCGTAGCCGAGGTCCGCCAGGATCTGGCTGCCGGCGCCGTTGCGCCGCCACTCGCAGTCCGGCCGCATGGGCGAAGACGCCGCATGCTCGCGCAGGCGCTCCAGCAAGGCATCCGCGCCCTGCGGCTCGGACAGCAGTAGCAGCACGCCTTGCCCGGCCTCGGCGATCGCCGCCAGCACGTCGCCGGCCAGCGGACCGAAGTCGTCGCGGCGCCAGTGCAGCGCATCGGCCAGCACGTTCTGCATCTGCACGCGCACCAGGGCGGGCGAGGCGGCATCGGCCTGCCCGCGCTGCAGGGCGAAGTGCAGGCCATGGCCCAGGCGATCGCGATAGGTGTGCAGCTGGAACGGGCCGTGGTCGGTGTCGATCGCGCGCGAATCCACGTGCTCGATGGTGTGCTCGGTCTCCAGCCGATGGCGGATCAATGCCTCGATCGAGCCGATCTTGAGGCCGTGCTCGCGCGCGAAGACCTCCAGCTCCGGGCGCCGCGCCATGGTGCCATCCGCGTTGAGGACCTCGACCAGCACGCCGGCCGGTTCCAAGCCCGCCAGCTGAGCCAGATCGCTGGCTGCCTCGGTATGCCCGGAACGGCTCAGCACACCGCCGGGCTGCGACATCAGCGGGAAGATGTGGCCCGGCTGCGAAAGATCCCGCGGCGACGCGTCCGGCCGCACCGCGGTGCGGATGGTGTGCGCGCGGTCGTAGGCACTGATGCCGGTGGTGACGCCTTCGGCCGCCTCAATCGAAACCGTGAAGTTGGTGTGGTACTGCGAAGTGTTGTCGCGCACCATCGGGGCGAGCCCGATCTGCGCGGCACGCTCACGGGTGACGGACAAACAGACCAGCCCGCGCGCGTGCGTGACCATGAAGTTGATGTCGGAAGGCTTGACCAGCTCGGCGGCCATGATCAGGTCGCCTTCGTTCTCGCGGCCCTCGTCGTCGACGATGACGACCATGCGGCCGGCGCGGATTTCCTCGAGTAGTTCGGGGACGGTGGCGAAACTCATGCGTCGCGTTGCTCCAGCAGTCGCTCGACGTAGCGGGCGACCACGTCGATTTCCAGGTTCACTGCATCGCCCACTTTCGTGTCGGCGAAGACGGTATGCGAAACGGTGTGCGGCACCAGCGCGACTTCAAACGTCGCATCATCCACCGCGTTGACGGTCAGGCTGACGCCATCGACCGAGATCGAGCCCTTCTTGGCCACGTAGCGGGCGATTTCGCGCGGCATCGCGAAACGCCAGCGCTGCGCGCGCGCATCCTCTTGGACGTCGAGCACGCGGCCGATGCCGTCGACATGCCCGCTGACCATGTGTCCGCCCATGCGTTCGGTCGGCTGCATGGCGCGCTCCAGGTTCAGCGCCGCGCCTTCGGCCAATGCGCCGAGCGTGGTGAGCGACAGCGTCTCGGTGGAGACGTCGGCGCTGAACGAAGCATCGTCGAAGCTGGTCACGGTCAGGCACACGCCGTTGACCGCGATGCTCTCGCCCATTTCCACCGCCTTGAACGGCAGCGAGCCGGTGTCGATGTGGATGCGGATGTCGCCCTCGCGCGGCTCCAGCTCGCGCAAGCGGCCGACACCCTGGATGAGTCCAGTGAACATCAGTGGGGCTTCCTGAAGGCGTGGATGAAAAGCGGCCAGCGCACATGGACCGACCCCGCCTCGCCCCAGGCCTCGATGAAGGCGGGCGTCGATTCGGCAATGATGTCGCGGCCGGTCGAGGCTGCGTGGCGCTGGCTGGCGGAGTAGCTGGCGTAGTAGCCAAGCAGGCGCTGCAAAGGCCAGTCGGCGGCCATCTCGAGCGCCGGGGCCTGGATGCGCGGCAGCGGCCACGCGTAACCGGCGTAGGCGGCATCGACATCCGCGCGTTCGGGCGGCCAGGCATCGCGAATGACGGCCCGCAGGCGCGCGTTCTGCGACGCGATCCCGGCGGGCACTTCCACGTCCTGATAGCCCCAGACGGCGAGCACGCCGCCCGGCTTAAGCACGCGAATCGCTTCGACGAAGAAGGCATCGCGATCGAACCAATGCAGGGCCTGCGCGACACAAACCGCATCACAGCTCGTATCCGGCAGGCCGCTGTCGTCGGCTGTCGCTATGATGAAATCGATGTTGTCCGGACCTTGTGCCTGCGCGATCTGCGCGGCGCTCGCATCGGTGGCGCGCACGCGGGCGAACACACGGGCCAGCGCGCGCGATGCCTGCCCGCTGCCGCATCCCGCCTCCCAGGCATGGCCGCGTGCGGGCGCGACCTCGCCCAGCCAGTCGAACAGGGCCTCGGGGTATTCCGGCCTCGCCTGCGCGTAACGGTCGGAGCGGGCCGAGAAGTGATCGGCGAAAGGATGCGTCACGGCGCCGCACTCTCCATCGGTTGCAGCAACAGACGCAGGTCCGGGCCGACCTGGCGCGTCTCGACCGGCTTGAGCCTCAAGACATCGGCCATGGCCTGGATGCCGAGGCCGTCGAACATCGGTCGCGCGGCATCGCCCAGCAGCACAGGCGCGACGTAGATCAGCAGTTCATCCACCAGGCCCGCGCGCAGGAAGGCACCGGCCAGGGTAGCGCCGGTTTCCACCTGCACTTCGTTGATCTCGCGGCGCGCGAGTTCGGCCATCACTTCCCGCAGGTCCAGCATCCCGCGCGAAAGGGCCACCGGGTGCCGCTGCAACGGGATGTCGCGCGGCGGCTTGGCGTCGGGGGCGTGGAAGTAGATCGTCGGCACGTCGCCCTCGCGCACGTTGCCGCGCGCGACGGTCGCAAGGCCCGGGTCCAGCACCACGCGGATCGGCGCGACGAACTCGGCATCGTCGGCCAGCCGCACGGTCAGGTGCGGGTCATCGGCCAGCACGGTGCCGGCACCGGTCAGCAAGGCGCCGCAGCGCGCGCGCCAGCGATGCACGTCCTCGCGCGATTCGGCGCTGGTGATCCACTTCGAATCGCCGTTGGCGAGCGCGGTGCGCCCGTCCAGGCTGACGCCCAGCTTCACCCGCAGCCACGGGCGGCCGCGCTCGACGCGCGAGAAGAACGCGCGGTTGAGTCCGCGTGCCTGCGCCTGCATCAGGCCATCGGCGACTTCGATACCCGCCGCGCGCAGCTTTGCAAAACCCGCACCCGACACCTTCGGGAAGGGGTCGCGCATCGCGGCCACGACCTTCGACACGCCTGCCTCGACCAATGCATCCGCGCATGGGCCCGTGCGTCCGACATGCGCGCAAGGCTCCAGCGTCACGTAGGCAGTGGCGCCGCGTGCCGCATCGCCGGCCGCCTGCAGCGCGAAAATCTCGGCGTGCGGACCGCCGGCACGCTGGTGCCAGCCTTCGCCGACGATTTCACCATCGCGCACCAGCACGCAACCGACCATCGGATTGGGCTTGGTGGTGTAGCGCCCGCGCTCGGCCAGGCGCAGTGCGCGCGCCATCATCCGGTGGTCGAATGCGTCGAAGCCCGGCGTCGTCATTTCTTGCGTTTCTCCTGCCTGATCTGGACAGCAGCCGCCAGCAACGGCAACTGGCCCTCGCCCGGGATGTCGCGCTGCAGGCGATCCAGCTCTTCGCGGAAGTCGTCGACGTCCTCGAAGGCGCGGTAGACGGACGCGAAACGCACGAACGCGACCTGGTCGAGCTTGCGCAGCCGCGCCATCACGAACTCGCCCACACGGCGCGATGCCAACTCGCGTTCCGCGGTCATCCGCAGGTCGTGGACCACGGCACGCACCGCGGCCTCGATCTGTTCCTCCGACACCGGCCGCTTGTGCAGGGCGCGGTCGAAGCTCTGGCGCAGCTTTCGCGCGTCGAACGGCTCGCGGCGGCCGTCGGACTTGATGATCGCCGGCAGCTTCAGTTCGATGGTTTCCAGCGTGGAGAAGCGCTCGCCGCAGGCCTCGCATTCGCGGCGGCGGCGAATGGTCGCGCCATCATCACTGACGCGCGAATCGATGACGCGGGTATCGCTGTGCTGGCAGAACGGGCAGTGCAAGGCTCAGCCGTAGACCGGGAACTGCTTGCACTGCTTCTGGACGTTGTCGCGCACGCCCGCGATGACGTTCTCGTCGTTCGGGGCGTCCAGCACGTCGCAGATCCAGTTGGCCAACGCCACGCAATCGGGCTCCTTGTAGCCGCGCGTGGTGACCGCCGGCGTGCCCAGGCGCAGGCCCGAGGTCACGAAGGGCTTGCGGGGATCGTTCGGCACCGAGTTCTTGTTGACGGTGATGTGCGCCTTGCCCAGCGCCTCCTCCGCGTCCTTGCCGCTGACGTCCTTGCCGATCATGTCGACCAGCATCAGATGGTTCTCGGTGCCGCCGGAGACGATCTTGTAGCCGCGCGCAATGATCGTCTTCGCCATCGCCTGCGCGTTCTTCACGACCTGCTGCTGGTACGTCTTGAACTCCGGCTCCAACGCTTCCTTGAAGGCGACGGCCTTGGCCGCGATGACATGCATCAGCGGACCGCCCTGGATGCCCGGGAAGACGATCGACTGCAGCTTCTTGGTCATGTCCTCGAAGCCTTCGCCCGCGCCCTGCCTGCTGGCAAGGATGATGCCGCCGCGCGGACCGCGCAGGGTCTTGTGGGTGGTCGACGTCACCACGTGCGCATGCGGCAGCGGGCTCGGGTAGACGCCGGCGGCGATGAGGCCGGCCACGTGCGCCATGTCGACGAAGAAGATCGCACCGACCTTGTCGGCGATGGCGCGCATCCGCGCCCAGTCCACCACCTGCGAATACGCGGAGAAACCGCCAACCAGCATCTTCGGCTTGTGCTCGAGGGCGAGCCGCTCGACCTCGTCGTAATCGATCATGCCGTCATCGTCCACGCCGTACTGCACGGCGTTGAACAGCTTGCCGGAGACATTCACCTTGGCGCCGTGGGTCAGATGGCCGCCATGCGCCAGCGACATGCCGAGGATGGTGTCGCCCGGCTGCAGCAGGGCCAGGTACACAGCCTGGTTGGCCTGCGACCCCGAATGCGGCTGCACGTTGGCGTAGTCGGCATCGAACAACTGCTTGAGGCGGTCGATGGCCAGCCGCTCGGCGACATCGACGAACTCGCAGCCACCGTAGTAGCGCTTGCCCGGATAGCCTTCGGCGTACTTGTTGGTCAGCTGGCTGCCCTGGGCTTCCATCACCCTCGGGCTGCAGTAGTTCTCGGAGGCGATCAGCTCGACGTGATCCTCCTGGCGGCGCACCTCGCCGGCGATCGCGGCGGCAAGCTCGGGGTCGTAGCCTTCGATACGGGCATCGCGCGGGAACATCGTCTACTCCGGGGAGGCGGTGGCCCATTGTAGCGGGCGGCACGCCCACGCTCCCCAAACCCAAGGCGCGCCCGGAAGGGCGCGCCTTGGGGACTCCGCCAGCCGGGGCTTACAGCCCCCGGCTCAGGATGTCGCCGATGATGCCGGTGGCGATGGAAACCAGCATGTAGGTGCCGGAGTCATCGCGCACCCAGCGATAGCCGTCGCGCGGGTCGTACAGGCGATAGCGTCCGTACTGGTCCGCCGGCACCACGATGACGCGGCCGTAGCCGTAGCTGCGGTAATCCTTGCCCTTGGCCCAGGAAGGAGGCCCCCGGCGGCCGTTGTCCCACTTGCCACTCTGGGCGTGGTACTGGCGATTGCGGTCGTCATCATGCCGGCGGCGCTCGCTCGGATGATGGTCCTGCTCCACGACCCTGACCGTATCCGCCTTCTTTCCATGCCCATGGCCGTTGCCGCGGTTCTGCGGGCCGTCCTTCGCCATCGCCGGGGCAGCGGCCAGGCCGATGCCGACCAGCAGGGCGGGAACGATGATCTTGATCTGCTTCATGAAAGCCTCCTCGAGGATTTCGCCTTGTTGCAGTCCAAAATGCCCCCGCCGACATGAACAGGAAGTCGACCCGGGCAGACACCGCGATTCCCGTTCATCTGCAGGCCGGACAGGTGATGGCCGGGTATAATCGGTCATCCCCAGAATCCCCGAGGCCGGCACTGTCCGGCCTTCGTCGCGCACGGAGTCTTCGCATGTCCTCGCAGTACATCTACACCATGAACCGGGTGTCCAAGGTCGTGCCGCCCAAGCGGCAGATCATCAAGGACATCTCGCTGTCGTTTTTCCCCGGCGCCAAGATCGGCCTCCTGGGCCTGAACGGCGCCGGCAAATCGACCGTACTCAAGATCATGGCCGGCGTCGATACCGATTTCGAAGGCGAGGCCCGGCCGCAGCCCGGCACCAAGGTCGGCTATCTGCCGCAGGAGCCGCAGCTGGATCCGGAAATGACCGTGCGCCAGGCCGTCGAGCAAGGCGTGGGCGAAGTGATGCAGGCCCAGGCCGCATTGGATGCCGTGTACGCCGCCTATGCCGAGGAAGGCGCGGATTTCGACGCGCTGGCCAAGGAGCAGGAACGCCTTGAAGCGATCCTTGCCGCCGGTGATGCGCACACGCTGGAAAACCAGCTGGAAGTCGCCGCCGATGCGTTGCGCCTGCCACCGTGGGATGCCGTGATCGGCAAGCTGTCGGGCGGCGAAAAGCGCCGCGTCGCGCTGTGCCAGCTCTTGCTGCAGAAGCCCGACATGCTGCTGCTGGACGAACCCACCAACCACCTGGATGCCGAATCGGTCGAGTGGCTGGAGCAGTTCCTCGCCCGCTACACCGGCACCGTGGTGGCAGTGACACATGATCGCTACTTCCTCGACAACGCCGCCGAGTGGATCCTCGAGCTCGACCGCGGCCGCGGCATTCCGTGGAAGGGCAACTACACCGACTGGTTGACGCAGAAGGACGAGCGCCTGAAGCAGGAAGACAACCAGGAGAAGGCGCGGCAGAAGGCCATCCAGAAAGAACTGGAGTGGGCGCGGCAGAACGCCAAGGGCGGCCGTTCCAAGGGCAAGGCCCGCCTGGCCCGCATTGAAGAACTGCAGTCGGTCGATTACCAGCGCCGCAACGAGACGAACGAGATCTTCATCCCGCCGGGCGAGCGCCTGGGCAACTCGGTGATGGAATTCAAGGGTGTGTCGAAGAAGTTCGGCGATCGATTGCTGATCGACAACTTGTCGATGATCATCCCGCCGGGCGCGATCGTCGGCATCATCGGTCCCAACGGCGCGGGCAAATCGACGCTGTTCAAGATGATCACCGGGCAAGAAAAGCCGGACTCCGGCGAGATCGTGATCGGCCCGACGGTGCAGTTGTCCTACGTGGACCAGAGCCGCGACAAACTGGAAGGCAACCACAACGTCTTCCAGGAAATCTCCGGCGGCCTCGACATCCTCAACATCAACGGCACCGAGATCCAGTCGCGCGCCTATATCGGCCGCTTCAACTTCAAGGGCCAGGACCAGCAGAAGATGGTCGGCTCGCTCTCGGGTGGCGAGCGAGGTCGCCTGCACATGGCCAAGACGCTGCTGCAGGGCGGCAACGTGCTGCTGCTGGACGAGCCGTCCAACGACCTCGACATCGAAACCCTGCGCGCGCTGGAAGACGCGCTGCTGGAGTTCCCGGGCAACACCTTCGTGATTTCGCACGACCGCTGGTTCCTGGACCGCATCGCCACGCACATCCTCGCCTTTGAGGGCGACAGCCACGTGGAGTTCTTCCAGGGCAACTACCGCGAGTACGAGGAAGACAAGAAGCGCCGCCTGGGCGATGACGCCGGCCCGCACCGGCTGCGCTTCAAGGCGCTGAAGTAGGCCTGGCCGGCGGTTTCAGCGCGCCCAGGCGGGCGACAATCCGCCGTCCTTGCCGAAGCGGTAGCGGCCGTCGAACCAGCCGCTGCCGAACAGGCCCAGCATGTGCGAGTAATAGGCGGGCTCATCGCCACGCTGGCGTTCCGGCGTGGGCAGCCCGGCGCGCAACCTCATCGCCATGCGGGTTTCCCCCTGCGCCTTGAGATAGGGCAGCAGGGCCGCATGGAAACCATAGGGGCCCTCCCCTGTCACCTGGCCGGTGCGCGTGTCCACTTCCTCGGCAACCAGACCGCGGCTGCGCAACAGATCGAGCGGGCCTTGCAGTGATCGCAGCACGTACCGGCAGGCGGGATCGTCACGATGGGTCATGCCTGCCCACAGGTAGGTGCGGATGGCGTCGTAACTGCCGACCGGGCCCTTCACCGGATCGGTGAAGAATCCCGTCGGCCGCCATGCCGTCCAGTCGGGCGCGAATCCGTATGGCGCGGTCTCCTTCAGCATCCTTGCCGTGTGTGAAGCCAATGCTGCCCACGGTCCCTCGTGGTCGTGCGTGGCGAATCGGCGCAGCAGCGGAATCGGCAGGTAGCTGGGATTGAGCCGCCAGTGATCCTTTTCGACGAATCCGTGCGGCCCCGGCAGGAGCATGGCGCCCAGCCCGGGCAGCTGCGTTATTTCAAGCTCGCGAATCCGGGACAGCATGCCGTCGGCGATGCGCTGCAGCTCTGGCCGCCGCCAGAGGCGCGCGCCTTCCAGCAAGGCATAGGCCAGCCAGAGGTCGGAATCCGAAGCGGGGTTGTCATCCAGCATGCGCCACTCGCCGCTTGCGGCGTGCCGGCCCCACAGCCACGCCGGCAGGCGCGCGGCCATGTCGCCGCCCGCCAGGTTGTTCTGCGTCCACGCCAGGATGCGATCGAAGGTCTCGCGGTCGCCATCCACGAGGGCGAAGAACAGCGCATAGGACTGTCCTTCCGAGGTCGTCCTGAGATCGTTGTGCCCGTGATCGATCATCCGGCCGTCTTCGCTCAGGCTGCTGTCCCGAAGGACTCGCCAAGACTCCCATCGCCGGTCCGGGGCGGACACGATCGGGCTGCAGGCGGCGGCCAGCGGCATCGCGGCGGCGACGCCCATCGATTTCAGCAGGCGACGCCGGAACGGGGATCTCGGATCAGCGGAATTCGCCATAGGGGATGATGACGTTCACCGGCATCGGCAGGTTGCCCCGCCACGGCTTGCCGGTGTAGCGCAGGTAGAACTGGAAAGTGTTGGGGGAGAAGTCGCGGCTGCGCTGCAGCGTGGCCCCGACGCCGGCAACCCAGCGATCCCCCAGCCGCCGCTCGATGGCCGCCGATACCCGGTAGCTGCTGCCGCTGCTGCTGTCGCCGTTGACCACGCTCAGGCGGTTGTCGAAGAGCAATGGCTGACCGGCGCCGGCCGCCACGCCCGCAGCCGCCTGCTTGATGAGCGCTTCGAGCGGGAAGCGGTTCGAGTCGTCGGTGCGGGCACGCGAATAGCCTACCGAGGCATCGAGCCTGACCGACCAGTCGTCGTTGCGCCACATGAAGGTGACCGGCGTGCTGATCGAGGCGTAGCGCTGCGGGCTGTAGTAACCGCCCTGCCCGAGCGAGTAGCCGCCCAGATCGTGGCTGTAGCGCCAGTACATCGCGGTCAGGCCGATGTCCAGGCGCAGGTCGGTCCGCTGCACCAGCTTGTGGTACCAGCCCGCCATCGCGCGCAGCCGGTCGTTGTCGAGCACGTTCTCGCCGGTGATGCGGTGCCATCCCCAGTTCGACCAGAAGCCGTTGCGTCCGCCGCGGTCGTAGCCGAGGCTGAAGGTCGCGCCGTCCGCGATCACGCCGCCCCAGCGGATGCCACTGCGCGGATCGACCGCGCCGTACTGCGACAGCAGCGAATTGGTCATCGGCCGACGCGATGCGGTCAGCGACCAGTCCAGCTTGGCGAAGTCGCCGCCGACGGTGATGCCGCCCAACCAGTGGCCGACCGCATAGCCCGAGGGCGTATGCCCGATGTCGAAGCTGAAGGTGTCGGCGGCGTTGCGCCAGCCCAGCGACGCGCCGACCCCGGAGGAAACGCGCTGCTGCACGCCGATATAGCAACGCGGCGCGCGGAAGCGTCCGCCCGACGGCGTCGCCAGGGTCAGGTCGCAGCTGCCGAAATCCTCGTCGAAGCCGCCGGACGCATCGGTCCGGAAGCTGCCCGCATCCATCGACACCTGCTCCAGCCGCGCCCAGGCGTAGCCACCGGCCAGTGGCTGGCTGTAATGGACGATGCGGGTATCGCGCGTCAGGCGCGAGAAACCGGGAGTGCCGTCGCTGCGTCGACCGGTGTCCTGCATCAGGGTCAAGGTCGGGTTGCGCGCCTGGTAGAAGTCCTCGACGTCGCTGCGGATGCTGCGCTTGAGCCAGTCGTCGTCGGGCAGTTCACGGCTGGCGAAGGTCAGCGCGCGATCGTCGCGCGGACTGGCCTGGGCCGGCGCCAGCATCCCGGCGTCCTGCATCGCCAGCGCATACAGATCGAGCGCTTCCTCTGGCGCGGCCTGCCGGCGCGCGCGCGCGGCATCGCGGTAAAGCAACGGGTCGGCTTCGCGCTTGCGGGCGATGAGCTGTTTCAGGATCACCCATTCCAGCTCGTTCTCGCCGAGCTCGCCCCAGATCCGGGCCAACCGTCGCTGGCGCGGCACGTCGTCCTCGGACAGGACCGGCGGCGCGCTCTGCAGCACCTGGCGCGCACTGGCGGAATCGCCCGCGCCGATCCAGCTTTCCAGCCGCCCCAACGCCGCATCGACGTTGCCCGGCTCCTTGGACAGCACCTCGCCGTATGCGGTCACCGCTTCGGCATCGTCGCCGCGTTCCCGCGCCCAGTCGGCCAGCAGCAGGCGATTTTCGATCGTGGCGGGTTGCTGCCTGAGCAACGCGACCGCTTCCGCTTCCCGGCCCGCTTCGCGCAGGGCATCCAGCTTCGCCATCAGGCGTTGCCGCTCCAGGCGCGTGGCCAGCGCCTGCATGTCTTCGGTCCATTGCCCGCGCGGGGCATGCCCGAGCGCTTCGAGCGCCTCGTCCACGCGGTCGATCGAGGACAGGAACAACGCCTGCGCATAGCGCGCGGCCGGGACGTCATCGGTCTTCCCGACCATGTCGGCGATGACCGCGGCGGCCGCATCCGCGCGGTTCGCGGCCTTCAGATCGCCGGCCAGCCGGTACGCCACCCAGGGATCGCCGGGCACTTCGGCGCGCAAGGCCTCGCCGAGCCGGATCGCTTCGTCGCGGTCGCCGGCGTTGCGGGCCGCTTCGACCTGCGTCCGCATCCGTTCGATCCGCGCCTGGCGCACGTCTTCGGCATAACGCTCGCGTTCGCTGGCGGGCAGGCTGGCAACGAAAGCTTCCATGCGCGCGATGTCGGTACGGGCATACAACCGCACCAGCTTTCCGACCACCGCGTCGTTGCCGGGTTCGATGCGCCGCGCTTCCAGCAGGCGGCGCTCGGCCTCGGCGTCGTCGCCGCGCTCGGCCGCGACGTTCGCCAGCCCGATGATCGCGTTGACTTCGCGCGGCTGCTGCCGGTTGGCCTGCGCGTACAACACCCCGGCCTTCTCGAGATCCTTCGCCTCCACCGCCGCGTCGGCCCGCTCCAGCAGCAGCCAGTAGCCGGTGCTGGCGATCAGCGACCGCCACTTGCCGCTGTCGTCGCCTCGGGGATCCTGTGCCAGCGCGTTGCGGAACTGCACCAAGGCGTCCTCGCGCCGGTTCTGTCGCAGCAGCGCCTGCCCGAGCCCGCCGATCAGGGCGGAATCGCGCGGGCGTCCGCGCAACGCCTCGCGGTAGGCGGCCTCCGCCTCCGCATTGCGTCCGGCATCCAGCAGCGCTTCCGCCCGCCTCGCGGCGCGCCACGATGGGTCGTTGATCAGGCCGCTGTGCGCCTGCAGCAGCTTGCGGGCATCGGCGGTCTGCGGCGCGTTCGGGTGGCGCGCGATGAAGTCGCGCAGGCGGCGTACCGAGGCTTCGCTGGCGGGCAGATCGGCAAGACGATCCCACTCGCTCTGCGCGGCCAGCTCGCCGACGTTCGGATTGCTTCCCATCTCCCGCAGCGCCTGGAACCCTTCGTCCTCGCGCTGGGTAGCGAACAGCAGTTGCGACTTCAGCTGCTGCAGGGCGACGCTGCCGGGATAGTCTCGATCCAGCGCGGCGACGCGCTCCGCTGCCAACCGCTTGCCTTCCGCCTGGCTGCCGCGCAGGCGCCAGTATTCGATGCCGAGCTTGAGCCCCGGCGGCCGATCGTTGAAAAGACGCCGGTAGATCGCCAACGCCTGCTCGCTGCGCCCGGCCGTCGCGAGTACCCGGGCCTGCTGCAGCTGGGATTGCTGGTTGCCGCGATTCACCTGCCACAGACGTTCGCCGGCGGCCAGCTCGGGCGTGCCCTTGCCCACCGCGCGCAGGCGTTGCAGCGTGGTCGCGGCCTGTTGCGCACGATTCTGGTCGAGCTGGACCTCGAGCGTCGTGACCAGGGTCGCCGGATCGTCGGGCGCCAGCCGCTGGAGCCGCGCCAGCGCATCGTCGACCAGCGCCTGCCTGCCCGTGGCCTGCCCGGCGCGCACCTGCTGCAACAGCCAACGTCGCTGGTCGGCCGCGGCGCCGCCCTCCACGCCTTGGCGGGTTTGCGCAAGTCCCGGGCCGGCCAGCCCGACGAACGCCAGCATGCACGCCTGCACCAGCGGGTTGAGCGCGGACTTCACCGTCAGCTTCCCGGGTTCAACCGCTTGGCGGCGACCGAACGCAAGGCCTGCCAGAGCAGGAAAGCGATCACCAGGACCGCGAGCGCGGCCAGCGCCACGAACAACCAGGGATAGTCGGAGAAGCGATACCACAGCGACGTCCACCACGGCAGTTCGCCGACGAAGTAGTGGTCGCCGACGAACTGGCTGCTCACGCCGGACGTGCGCACGATGGCGACGGACCCGGACATCGCCGCGCGCTTGCCGATGTCGCTGAGCGCATCGTCCAGCAGCGCGTGGTCGTCGGCGTTGCCTGCGGCGAAGGCCACGATGCTGCGCTGCGGGTGGCTGGGCGATTTCATGCCGACGATCGCGGCGAACGGGCCGCGCGCGGTGACGGCGACGCGGCTGACCGGCGGGTTCGGCTGCGCCCGCCCGAACTGCGCATCGTCGATGGCCGCGGACCGCGGCTGCGCCCGCCCGTTCAGCAGCGTGCTGCGCTGGTTCTGGATGATCAGCGAGAGGTCGTCGCTGCCGCGCAGCGACTCCGGCAGCGTGCCGAAGACCAGCAGGTCGGCGTCGAGTCCGGCCGCCTTGGACCAGTCGTCGCTGAGACGGATGCCGTGCGCGGAGTAACCGCTCAGCATGCCCAGCCCTCCGACCACGTTGAGCATGGTGCCCACTTCGGCCGCGCTGGCGCGGGGTGGCATCAGCACTACCGTCTCGGAGAGGTCGGCCATGCGGGTGAAAGGAAAGCCGCTCATCGCGAAGGCCGACAGGTCCGGCATCGCGATGTAGTGATGGAAGCCGGAGAAATCGACCGTCGAATCCTCCTCGATGACAGCCTGCAGGTTCGGCGGCAGAGTCGTCTGGCACATGTCGCGCTGGGCGCTGCCCACCACGCTGGCGAAGTTGAAGTCGAAGCGCAGCTGGTTGCGCTGGCCTAGCTTCAGCGCCGGGATGTCGAGATCGTCGCTGCCGCTGCCCGGCGTCGGCGCGCGTACCGGCAGCTGGATCTTCCGGCTCTGCCCAGTGCCGTTGCGGCTGGAGAGCGGGAAGCTCGAGACGAACTCGTCGTTGATGCTGACGTTGAGGCGCGATTCCGTGCCGTTGGACGGCGGCGTGTAGCGGTAGCTCAACGCCATCGGGATGCCCTGGCTGCGCCAGATGAAGAGATCCGGCGGCAGGTTGAGATTGACCGTGATCGGCTGCGGGGAAACGCCGTTGGCGCGCAGCTGCTCGCGGTAGTCCAGCAGTTCCCCGAGGCGGACCGCACGGTCCGTGCGTACCCAGTTCGGGGCGTCGTACGGCTTGCGGGGCGCCAGCGCATCGAGCGCGTCGATCTTGACCACCGTCCCGCGGAACAGCTTGTTGCCTGCCGCCATCGCCGACGCGGCGAGCTGCAGGTCCTTCTCGTCGCGGCCGAGCACCAGCAGCAGCTTGCGCTCGGGCGCGCCCGGCATCGACATCAGCTCGATGGTCGGGCCATCCACGGCGGCATGCCCGGCGATCGCCGCCGGGAAGCGGCCATTGACCGCGAACATCACCGCATGGCCCGCGGCCGGAAGCTCGCCATAACTCACGGGGAAGCGCGCCTGCCGCCACCATCCGGCCAGGCTGCCGAAATAGGAGGCCAGGATCGCCGCCGCGCGCTGCTGCCCCAGCGAGGGCGCACCGGCAAAGACGACCGGCAAGGACAGGCGCGTGGTGTCGCGGGTGTCAAGGAACGGCAGCGGGAAGTTGGCGAGGTCGTCCTCCATCGCCAGCGGCTGTCCGTCCAGGCGCAGCGTGCTGGCCTTGGAAACGTTGATCCATAGCGAACTGTGTACCGGCTCCTCGCAGATGTCGGTGTAGTGGCCGACGAACTCCATCCGCACCTGGTTGAAATCGCTCATCAGCCGCGCATCCAGCGGCAGCCCGGCGCGCGAGGGCTTGCCGAGCTGTTCGCGGGTGATCGGCACCACGCCCATCAACGCATCATTGAGATAGACGCGGATGTGCGAAAGCGTCGGCAGCAGGGCCGGCGATGGAGTGAACGCCAGGTCCAGTTCGGCCTCGCGGACCAGGCGGTCGCGCCGGACCTGGAACTCCACCGTGGCGATATTGCGGACCCCCGACAGCATCATGTCCTGGCTGCGGCCGAGCTGGTCGAAGCGACTGATCCGCTGCCAGGGCCATGCAGCAGCCCCGGCCGCGGTTGTCGCCGGATCCGCCGCGGGCAGGTCCGGCAGTGCGGTGCCCTGCGTCGGCGATGCGGCTGCTGGCACCTGAGCCTCCGGCGATGCCGGGGCGGAGGGTCGTGCGGGTTCCTGTCCGTTCGCCAGGGGGAGCGCGGTCGCGATCACGATCGCCGCGACCCCCACGAGGCATTTGACCCTCATCGGGCTCCTCCCGCCTGCACGTAGGGCGCATCGGTCCGGGCCGGCATCGGCATGTTCGGCAGATAGCTCTTGAACCAGGCCAGCAGGCGCCTGCCCAGGTGACGCGGGCGATCGAGATCGATCGGTGTGAATTCGCCCATCCTTCGATACCCTCGCCAACCCAGTGCAAAGACCGTCCACAGGCTACCCGGTAGCGTCATCGAACGGTAGCCCGCATGCCAGTCCAGCCAGGCATCCGCGCGCGCGAAAGTGCACTGGGCGAAGTCCACCCGCTGCTGTTCGCTCTCGAACGCCATCACCAGGCCCAAGCGCGGCCCCACGCTGCGCTGGACGACGCCCGCGAAGGCGAATTCCCGGCGCCCGCGCCCCAGCAGGAGCTTGACCTCGGTGCCCGGCGCAAGTCCGAGCGGAGCGTCGAGCTCCAACCCGACGCCGTCGTTGGAATAATCCAGCAGCACGCCGCGGTAGCGATGCCCATCCGGCGCCATGAGGGCTGCCGGTCGCTTGGTCGTGACCCGGTGCGCCCTGCGCACCTGCTGCACTTCCGCGGCCACTGCGATCGCTCCGCCGATGATGATGAGGTTGTAACACACCCACAGCGAACTGAGCACCACCGTCGCCCGCTCGTCCGCCGGCCCGTAGGCGAAGCGCAGGGCGGCGGCCAGCAGCCCGAGCACGTTGACGCCCGCCAGCACCAGGTAGGGCCGGGCCACACGCCAGTCGAACTCGTCCTGCTCCTGCATCCCGCCCTTGTCGGTGACGTTGAACTTGCCGCGGGACGGGCTGAGCAGCGCGACCGTGGTCGGCTTGGCGATGTACCACGCCAGCACCGTCTCGTAGATCTCGCCCCAGAACGGGCGCCGGTACTTGCCCTGCATGCGGTCGTTGGCCAGGTTGGCGTGGATCATGTGCGGCAGCACGAACAGCACGATCGCGATCGCAGGCGCGTGGATGATGTAGGCATGGAAGAACAGGAAGGCGAGCGGTGCGGTCAGGAAGATCAGCCGCGGGATGCCGGCGAGGAAATGCAGCATCGCGTTGGCATAGCAGAACCGCTGGAAGATGCTGAGCCCCTTGCCCAACAGCGGGTTGTCGACGCGGAAGATCTGCGCCATGCCGCGCGCCCAGCGGATGCGCTGGTTGACGTGCGCACCGAGGCTGTCGGTGGACAGGCCCGCGGCCTGCGGGAGCCGCAGGTAGGCCGAATTCCAGCCCTTGCGGTGCAGCTTGAGCGCGGTGTGCGCGTCCTCAGTCACGGTCTGCGTGGCGAAGCCGCCGATGTCGTCGACCGCGGTGCGCCGCAGGACCGCGCAGGAGCCGCAGAAGAACGAGGCGTTCCAGAGGTCGTTGCCGTCCTGGATCAGCCCGTAGAACAGCTCGCCCTCGTTCGGGTCGCGGCGGAACACGCCGAGATTGCGCTCGAACGGGTCGGGCGAGAAGAAATGGTGCGGCGTCTGCACCAGCGCCAGCCTGGGGTCGCGCAGGAACCAGCCGACGCTCACCTGCAGGAAGGAGCGCACCGGCATGTGGTCGGAGTCGAAGATCGCCAGCAACTCGCCATCGAGCTTCTCCAGCGCCCGGTTGAGGTTGCCGGCCTTGGCGTGCTTGTTGTCGTTGCGGGTGACGTAGTTGACGCCGACGCGCTCGGCGAACTCCCTGAACTCCGCGCGCTTGCCGTCGTCCAGTATGTGGATGCGCAGCTTGTCGGCGGGCCAGTCCAGCCCCATCGCCGCGTAGACGGTGTGCCGGACCAGCGCCAGGTCCTCGTTGTAGGTCGGGATCAGCACGTCCACCGTCGGCCATTGCGTGGTGTCGGCCGGCAGCGGCGCCGGCTTCCGGTCCAGCGGCCAGGATGCCTGCACGTAGCCCAGCATCAGGATGATCCAGGAATAGGTTTCCGCGCCCAGCAGCGTCACGCCGCAGAAGAAATCGAAAGGATCCTCCCACGACAGCGTCGCCGTGTAGCGCCACCACAGGTAACGGCAGGAGACGATCACCGACATCGCCACCAGCATCAGCGTGGCGATGCGCCCGGTCATCCGCCGGACCATCAGTGCAAGCACCCACAGCAGCGCGACGAAGACGAACTGCGCCTGGTAGCTGAAGGGCTGGGTCACGCAGAAGACGACGAGCACGCCCGCCAGCGCCATCAGCGCCAACGTTGCCAGCCGCTGCACCATGACCGGCTGACGGCGGAAGGCGTTCCATCCCGACTCCCACGCCCGGTGCTCCCACAAACCCGCCGGCAAGGATTGCAGCGCCCGGGCGTAGTGCGTGCGCGTGCGCGCGAGCCGCGTGCGCAAGGCCGCGATGCGGATGCGGCGTTCGCGTGCGAACCACTGGCGGAACTCCGAACGCTCCGGGATCAGCCGCACCACGCTGACCCATGCGCCCTGGATCAGCAACCGCAGCGGATCGCCGATGCGCCAGCGCCGATGGCGATGGAACTGCGGGAAGGCCTGCTCGATCGTCGGCGCCAACGATTGCCATGCCGGGGATTCGAGCCGGAACAGGGCCCAGACCGCCTGCTGGAACAGCCAGAGCATGGCCAGTGCCGGACGGGAGGCCTGCATCCCATGCCGCAATTCGGCGAAGGACAGGTAGCGCAGCTTCACGTCGCCCCCCGGGCGCTTTTCGCCCGCGCCGCTTCGGCATGGCACCACAGCGCGAGGCCGTCGATGTCGGACGTCGCCAGCGAGTCGGGCGCATGCAATCCGATCGGCAGCTTCATCGCCAGCGATTCCGGGACCGCCGCGTCTTCATGCACGGTGACCGGCAGCAGGCCGTGCTCGTGTTCGTGCAGCCACACCTGCATGAGGTTGCGTTGCAGCTGGATCGACGGATCGTAGCGGTTGGCCAGCAGGCGTTCGCCCGGGCGCAGCCCGCCGTTGCGCTGCAACCGGAGATGGCAGGCCGGGTCGACATCGGCCACCCTGAAGTTCAAGTCGCAACCGCCCTCGCCCTGCACCGAGGCGACGTGTGCGGGCAGCCATTGCGGCAGGTCGAACAACATCCAGTCGTATTCGCCGGCGAAATCCGCCAGTTGTTCGCGCACGATGCCCGGCCACGGCGCCAGCCGGCGCTCAATTTCGCGGCTCTGCTCTTCGCTCACCAGTCCGTACGGCAGCAGGGCCAGGCCTTGCGTCGGGGCGTAGGCGCAATCGCGCCAGTCGTTGCGGTCGATCTCGGCCCGCGCCCACCCCAGCGGCTCATCCACGGGCAGGTTGAAATGCAGGCCCAGCAGGTTATCCGGCGACATGTCGACCAGCAGCACGCGTTGGCCATGGCTCGACAACGCGTGCCCCAACGACGCCGCCAGGCTGGTGCAGCCGACGCCGCCGCGCATGCCGATCAGCGACAGCGACCGGCTCATTCTTCTGCCTCCTCTTCGCTGTCCGCATGGGCACGCAGAGCCTCGGCCTCGCGCAACAGCGGCCAGCGCGCCAGCGCCTGCCGGTAACGCTGCCGCGCCGAGAAATCGACGTAGGGAAAGCTGGGCATGTCGATGCTCTCGCGCAAGCGCTCGATGTCGTCGTGCTCGATGCGCGGCTCCCGTCGCTCGAATTCCAGGCGTTCCGCGCTCATCGCCGGCTCTCCGGATACTGCGTCCAGTTGCTGCTGCCCTGCAATTGCAGATAGGGCCGCCCGTCGTATTCGATCACCTTGGCGCCTTCGTTCTCGGAGACCGATGGGGTGACCGGCAATCCCTGCAGCAGGGCGTCCCAGTCGGGCGCACCGCCCGGCTGCGCCTGCGTCTGGCTCGCCAAGAGGCGCGAGAGGAATTCCGACAGGGCCAGGTAGCTGCTGGGCTCGGCGACATGGCGCGCGCCGCCCGCGGTGGCGGGCCCCATGCCGATCAGCTTGATCCCGGCCGGTACATGGGTGATCGATGGGCTGGGGATTTCGCGCATGCCGGGAATCTGCATGCGGTCGCCCAACAGGGCCGCGCCGTGCTCGGGCACGACGACGACGACGGCTTTGCGGCCGCTTTGTTCCAGCTGGCGGATGAACGTGGCCATGTCGTCCAGCACCATGTTGGCGCGGGCCCGGTAATCGGCGACGGCCGCCCGGCCGTCGGCGGCCACGATGCGGTTGCCGTCGTGCAGGGAGATCGTGTTGTAGAACAGCGCCACCCGTTGATCCGGTTCGGCCTGGCGCTGTTTCCACCATGCGCCGAGCACGTCGCCGTCGCGGCGCAGGGGCGACTTGTCGAACGCGACCAGCGCCGTGGGCAGCGCCGCGATGTTCATCGGCGGCGCGCGCAGGCCGCCCTGGGCGGAAAGTTCGGCGATGAAATTGTCGAAGTGGCCGTCGTGGTTCATCGCCAACTCGCTCTTGTAGCCGAGCTGGTTGAGGTTGGAGAACAACTGGCAATCGGCGGGCACGCTGTCGAACAACTGCTTGTGCGGCGTCTGTCCGCAGCTGGCGCGCAGCAGGCGGATCGCGGCGGGCCCGCTGTAGGCGGTGGCGGAATTGAACTCGTCGAAGATGACGTCCATCTCGTCCAACAGCGGGTTGCTGCGCAGCCCGACCTCCTCGAGGTCGCTCCAGGCCATCGAGCAGATGTTGAGGACGATGACATCGAACGGCGCGGTCTCGGTGGCGGCCGGGAACGCGGTCTTCAGGCCCGCCTGCTGCTGGTAGAAGCCGGACAGATAAGCGTTCAACACGTCGTCGTTGGCGGGCTTGGCCGAAGGCGAACGCGGATCGGCGGCGACCTGCTGCCCCGCGGAAGGCAGGAATCCCGGGAACGGAATGGCGGACAGCGCGATGCCCAACATGCCGATCACGCTCAACGTGGTGACCCGCACCCACGGGCGCAACAGCAGGTAGCCCAGCAGCAGCAAGGCGAGCATGAGCAGGATGGTCGGGTTGATGAAACGCTGCACCAGCTCCCACATGTAGTCGGCCGAGAAATCCATGATGCCCGGCTGGGCCAGCAGCCGGTTGAAGGGCGGCCACCACGTGTCCTGGTAGTACAGCGCCACGCCAGCCGGGACGGCCACCCCCTGGCGGGCGATCCGGGCCCATCGCGGCCGCAGCGGCACCAGCAGGGCGGCCAGCAGCAACAGGTTCGGCAGCCAGTGGACGTCGAGCGCGCCCATCCATGCCAGTGCGACCTTGGACAGGAAATAGAGATTCCAGACGCCAAGGTCGGCCCAGGCATACGGTGTGGCGCGGCCCTGCTCAGCCGCCGTCATGCTTGCCTCCGCCGGTCCGTCGCCGTACGCGCACGCGCTTGAGGTGCCGCGGCGGCAGCCGCGCCGACAGCCACAGGCGCAGCGTGCGATGGAAAAGCACGAGCGCCATGCCCGCCGGGATCATCACCAGCGCGCACACGGCGATCAGGCTGAAGACCTGCTGGTCGTTCATCGGCGTTGCCCCAGCCGGATCGGCCGCAGGTGGATCCGCACCTCCGCCTCGGCGGCGTCCTCGGCGGCGCCCCGCGGCTCGGCGGGGGCGGCATCGAATGCGGGATCGAACGGCAGCGGCTGCATCTCCGCGACATGGTATTCGGCCAGCCGCCGGTACCCCTCGAAGACCTCGCGCCAGGGCAGGCGGAACATGTTGCCCAGCGCGCTTTCGATGCCGTCGGCGCGGCAGGCGAACAGGAAGACCCAGACCTCGCCCTTGTACGCACAGGCCAGGTCGCCGCGCCTGCGTATGCGGCACTCCTTCAGGGCGTGTTCCGGGCGCACGCCGGGAACGGGCTGCAACGCCAGCGCGAGGTTCTCGGCCGCGCCGATCCGGCGCCCGATCAGCTCAAGCGCCAGTTGCCGGAACAGCACCGGCGACACCACCCCGAAAACCTCGGGCGGGTGGCGCGCGCGGATCATCGCCTGCGGGTCCTCCGGCAACGGCCCGGCCCAATGCTGGCCCTGCAGCGCATCGAGCTGGGTCAGGAAACGCGCCAGCGGCGCATCGGCCGGAACCACCAGGTTGGCACCGCAGTCGAGCAGCACGCGTTCGTCGACATAGCGCAGGCTGGGCGCGGTCTCGCGCACCACCAGCTTCATCGCATTGCCGCGCTCGCGCCGCAGGCGGTACAGCAAGCGCGCCAGTTCATCGACTTGGTCGTTTTCGGATATCGCGAACATCACGGTCGCCGCCCGCGACTGCAGCGCATGCGCCATCAGGGCATTCCAATCGTCGTAGACGTGCCACGCGGGCGAGAGCGGCGGCGCGCCGTCCAGCACGGCGGCCTCGGCCAGGTGCAGGTCGCGATCGGCGTCGTCGAACATCCGCGAGCTTTTCGCCGGTTCCGTTTCCCGGTAGCGCACCAGTCCCTCGGCTTCCCGCCTCAGGTGGAACTCACGGCTGGCGACGACGCCCAGCGAGCTGCGCCAGTAGTGGGCGAAGTAGGCGTCGCCGCCGCGTTGCGGCAAGAGCTGTGCGATGCCGTCGATGGAGCGGTCCATGGGCAACAGCCGCGGCGTCGCGGCGTTGGCATCGCCATGGCCGAGCAGGAGCACCGTGCTTCCGGAGAACGCGGCCCATTCGGCCAGTCCGCGGCACCAGGCGGCGAGCGCCGCATCCGGCATCGCATCCACGGCATCCAGGGGCAGCTTGGCGATGCAGAAGGCTGGCCGCAGCCCGGCCGCGCGAGAGAGGTCGCGCCGCAACCCCTGCACGGCGGCCCGCACTTCACCCACCACGGCGCGATAGAGCACGCAGCGCGCCGGGCCGGCATCGGCCGCAAGGGTCGCCAGCATCGACTCCGGCGCGCCGCCCAACGTGGCCACGACCGCGTCAGGGACCTCGGGTGAGCCCGCGAGCGCGGCCGCCGCCAAGAGGTCGGCCTGCTCGGAATCGATGCAGGTGATCCAGTAAAGCCCGCCCCGGCGAAGGCTGGTGAACTCCGGCGGGACATCCTTGATCGAGAGGGAGATCGGCGGCATCGATTCTTGATCGGGGCGGAGTCTGCAGAGAGGAAGCGTAACCTGAGGGCAGTATCGCAAAGTTGGCAGGAACGCGCCCGCCAGCGCCGACGTCGGCGCTCAACTGGCACAATGGCGCCACACCTGCCGGGAAACACCGCGATGCGTTTCATCGAACGCCTGCGCCAGCGCTGGCACGACGCCGACACCCTGCTCTGCGTCGGGCTGGACCCGGATCCGGCGAAATTCCCGGACCGCTTCGTCGACAACGAGGACGCGCTGTTCGCCTTCTGCCGCGACATCGTCGATGCAACGGCGGATTTCGCCTGTGCGTTCAAGCCGCAGATCGCCTACTTCGCAGCCCACAACGATGGCGAGGCGCAGCTGCAACGCCTGATCGCGCACATCAACGGCACGCATCCGGCAATACCCGTGATCCTCGACGCCAAGCGCGGCGACATCGGCAGCACCGCCGAGCAGTACGCCATCGAGGCCTTCGACCGCTTCGGCGCCGACGCCGTCACCCTCAACCCGTACATGGGCCGCGACAGCGCCGAGCCGTTCCTGCAGCGCAACGACCGCGGCTGCGTATTCCTCTGCCACACCAGCAATCCCGGCGCGCGCGATTTCCAGGAGCTCACGGTCGATGGCGCCCCGCTCTACCAGCACGTCGCCCGCACCATCGCCACGCAATGGAATGGCGACGGCAACTGCGCGCTGGTGGTCGGCGCGACTTTCCCCGAAGAGTTGAAGCAGATCCGCGGGATCGTCGGCGACATGCCGCTGCTGATCCCGGGCGTCGGCGCGCAGGGCGGCGATGTCGAAGCCGTGGTGAAGAACGGCAAGACCGGCGACGGCACCGGCCTGATGATCAATTCCTCGCGCGGGATTCTCTACGCGTCCTCAGGCGCGGGGTTTGCCGAGGCGGCCGCGGATGCGGCGCGCGGGCTGCGGGACGAGATCAATCGCCACCGTTGATTCACGCCTCCCGTCGGCGGCAGCTCACGGCTTCCCGTCGCCAAGCAACACCCATGTGGCCGCCACGATACTGGCGACGACTTGGCTCGCCACCATGAACAGGCCGAAGCCGACAAGCGTGCGAAGCAGGGTTTTCCAGAGCGGATAGCCCTCGAAAAACTGCGCGAAAGTGAAGACGGCATAGGCGATCGACGCCATGACCAGCCATCCCAGCGCCTCCGGGTGGCCGCTATGCAACGGCATCGACAGCAGCCACAGCACGAAGGTCTGCACCGTGAGGAAAGCCGTGATGACCAGCCACTCCGGGTAATTCAGCCCGCCCACACGACCGAACGCCAGCCGGAACATTGCAGCCTCCAGCGGCAAAAGCAGGATGGTGGATGCGGCGAAATGGTGGCTCATCCAAGCGTTGATCGCGGCGGCCGCCCGTGCCTGGCGCGCACCGACCAAATCGCCCTTGGCGGCGGCATCGGCGGCGGCGGCCGCGGCCAGTTTTGCTCCCGTCACATCCCCATCGAGGAAATACTTGCCCAGCAACACGACCGCCGCCGCCAGGATCATGATCAGCAGCAGCGGCTTGACTTGCTTGGCGCGGCGCCCCTCCATGTAGTCGCGGATGTAACGCCCAGGTCGCAGCATCAGGCCCTTCAGCGAATACAGGATGCCCTTGTCCATGTGCAGCACGCTGTGCTCCAGCTCGTGGCCAAGGAAATGCCAGTCGATGCGATGCGCGGGCGTGGGCTGACCGCAGGCGGGACAGAATTTTTGTTCGGGCCCATCGATGGCCCGACTGCAGTTGCCGCAGTCCTGCATTTCACCCATGCCGCATCCCCCGTCCGTGAGCGCGCATTCTAGCGGCGCGATGCCGGCCAAGGCCCGTGCCGGGCGTCACCGGCGAAAGAGCAGCTTCCTCGGCGCGGCGAACAGGAAGCGCAGCCAGATCATCCCCCACACCAGGCCGCGGGTCGGCCAGCCGTATCGGCCTGCATCGAATTTCCGGAAATAGCGCCACAGCCCGCGATGCTTCTGCCATTCGACGAACATCGGGCGCGCGCGCGACGACACGCCGCGCACGTGCAACACCTCCACGTCGTTGGCGATGGCGACGCGGCCACCGAACTCACGGACGCGACGACACAGGTCCAGGTCCTCGGCATGCAACCGATAGCCCTCGTCGAAACCGCCCACCAGGCGGAACAGCGGGCGCGGGACCACCATCAGCGCTCCCGAAACCGCATCGACCGGCTGCACCGGCTGGCCTGGATCGCGTGGCACCGACAGCTCGCGCGCGGCCCGCGATGCGAGCATTGCGGCGAAGTCAGGATCGCGCCGGCGCGCGGCCGGATCGCGCGCGCCGTCCTCGCCCACCAGTTCCGCGCCGACCAGCGCGGGATCAAGCGCCTCGGCGGCCCCGCGCAGGCGCGAGAGGGTGTCGGGCTCGACCATCAAATCCGGATTGACGAAGGCCAGCCACGGCGCATCGCTGTCGGCCGCGCCCTGGTTGCAGGCGACCGCAAAGCCCGGGTTGTCCGGGTTGGCGATGAAGCGCAGGCGCGGATCGGACAGCGCGTAACGCTGCACGATTTCCATCGTGCCGTCGCCGGATGCGTTGTCGATCACGCGGACCTGCGTCACCCCTTCGCTGGCCAGCACCCGCGCGAGGCAGGCGCCGATGGTCTCCTCGCTGGCGTGGGTAACGATGATCGCGGCGATGCCTTCGGCCTTCATGCGAACAGGTCGTCCTGCGGGGAGGCATCGGCCGCCTCGTCATACCTGCGCTGCAGCTCGGCGCGCACGGCGTGCAGCGGATCGTCCATCAGGAACTGCGCCAGCCGCGGCCGGTAGCCGGGCCAGCGCACCGACAGCACGTCCAGATCCTCCTCGCCGTGCCAGGGCTCGCGGTCGCGCGCGACGAAGGCGTTCTCGCACAGCGCGTTGCGCCAGCCCATCGCCGCCAGGCGCAGCGAGTAATCGGTCAATGCGGCCGCCCAGCTCTCGAAGCTCTCGCCGTCCAGCCGGCCGATGCGCTTGCGCGGCGTGCCACGCAGCATCACCGCATGGGTGCCGGCGGTCGGCAGTTCGTGGTGCAGCGGCGGCATGCATGCGGCGGCCGCGGCGATCCGGCGTGGCTCGGCGGGTTCCGGCTGCACTTCGCCGATGCGCGGCCAGGCCACGCATTCGCCGGCATTGCTCCAGGGCGTGGCGGTACCGATGCTGGGATCGCGTTGCAGGCAGCGCACCAGTTGTCCCAGCCAGCCCGGCGCGGGGCGCACGTCCGGGGCCAGCACCACGACATCCATGTCGCTGCAGGCCGCGATGCCTTCTGCCAGATGCGCCGCCTCCCCGACCGGCCGCTGCCGGCGGGTGTACTCGGCCTGCAGGCGGGTGCCGGCCAGCCAGCGCTCCATGATCGCGATGCCGCGTGGGCCGGCCTGCGCATCGTCCAGCAACCAGACCCGGGTCCCTGCGGGCGTGCCCGCGTCGAGCGCGGCGAGGCAGGCATCCAGTGCCGCATCGTCGGTGCCGATGGGCAGCAGGACGATGGGCATCGCGGAATCGGTCATGCGTGAAAACGGGAGCGGCGTTACCGCACTCTATCGCATCAGCCGATCCACGCCCGCGCGTTCCGGAATATCCGCGACCACGGCGAGGCATCGCCCCACTCCGCCGGATGCCAGCTGAAATTGGCGGCGGCGAGCGTGCGTTCGGGATGCGGCATCAGGATCGTCACCCGGCCATCGTCGCTGGCGACGCCGGCGATGCCGTCGGGCGAGCCGTTCGGATTCGCAGGATAGGCGGTGGCGAGGCGGCCCTCGCCATCGACGTAGCACGCGGCCACCGCGACCGATGCCTGATCCGTCGCATTGGCGAAATGCATGCGGCCCTCGCCATGCGCGACCACGACCGGGATGCGCGAGCCGCCCATGCCCCGCAGCAGGATGGACGAGGATTCCGCGACTTCCACCTGCGCCAGGCGCGCCTCGTACTGCTCACTGGCGTTGCGCAGCAATTCCGGCCAGTGCGCCGCGCCCGGGATGATGCCCTTGAGCTGGGAGAGCATCTGGCAGCCGTTGCAGACGCCGAGCGAGAACGTGTCGCCGCGCGCGAAGAACGCCGCAAACTGCTCGCGCAGCGCGGGGCGTTCCAGGATCGAGGTCGCCCAGCCGCGGCCTGCACCCAGCACGTCGCCGTAGCTGAAGCCGCCGCAGGCCGCGAGGCCGATCATGTCGTCGAGTTTCGCGCGGCCTTCGATCAGGTCGCTCATGTGCACGTCGTAGGCATCGAAGCCGGCGCGCATGAAGGCGGCCGCCATCTCGATCTGGCCATTGACGCCCTGCTCGCGCAGGATCGCCACCTTCGGCCTGGCTCCGGTGGCGATGTACGGCGCGGCGATGTCCTCGGCCAGGTCGAACGACAGCCTGGGGTTGAGTCCGACGGCTTCGAAGTCGCGCGCGATCTCGCGTTCCTCGTCCGCCGATTGCGGGTTGTCGCGCAGGCGCTGCATCGCGTGCGTCACCGACCACCACGCATCAAACAATTCGCTCCATTGCCACTCGGCGAGCACCTCACCTTCGTCCAGCACGCGAATGTCGTCCGAGCGCGTCGGGCGCGCGATGCGCTGCGCGCATTCGATCAAGCCGTGCTCGGCGACAAGATCGGCGAACTCCGCGCGATGCTCGCCGCGGATCTGCACCACGGCGCCCAGTTCCTCGTTGAACAGCACCTCGAAGACATCGTCGTCGTGGTTGTCGGCCCAGTCATCCAGGGTGATGTCGAGGCCGACGTGCGAGGCGAACGCCATTTCCGCCAACGTGGCGAACACTCCGCCATCGGAACGGTCGTGGTAGGCCAACAGCATGCCGGCCTCGCGCGCATCGCGGATCAGTTCGAAGAAGCCGCGCAACAGTTGCGGATCATCGACATCCGGCGATTCGCCGGCGAAGGAATCAAAGCACTGGGCCAGGATCGAGCCGCCCATGCGGCGCTGGCCGGCACCCAGGCCAATCAGCCACAGCTCGGTGTCCTCGTCGCCGGAGAGCAGCGGCGTGAGCTGCTGGCGCACGTCCACGACCGGCGCGAACGCAGTGACGATCAGCGACACCGGCGACACGGATTTTTCCGTCTCTCCGTCCGCATTCCACTGCGCCTGCATCGACAGCGAATCCTTGCCGACCGGAATGGACAGGTCGAGCGCCGGGCACAGCTCCATGCCCACCGCTTCCACCGCATCGAACAGCTTGGCGTCCTCGCCCTCGAAGCCCGCAGCGGCCATCCAGTTGGCGGAGAGCTTGATGCGGTTGAGCATGTCGACCGGCGCGGCGCACAGGTTGGTGATCGCCTCGCCCACCGCCATGCGCGCGGACGCAGCGGCATCGATCAAGGCCAGCGGCGTGCGCTCGCCGATCGCCATCGCCTCGCCGGTGTAGCCTTCGTAGCCGGCCAGCGTGATCGCGCAATCGGCGACCGGCATCTGCCACGGACCGACCATCTGGTCGCGCGCGGTCAGGCCGCCGACGCTGCGATCGCCGATGGTGACGAGGAAGGATTTCGATGCCACGCTCGGATGCGAAAGCACACGCAAGCCGGCCTCGTGCAAATCGACCTGCGCGGTATCGAGCTCGGGCCAGCGCGTCGATGCGGGATGCGCAGTATCGCGATGCATCTTCGGGGCCTTGCCGAACAGCACGTCCATCGGCAGGTCGATGGCGGCATCGGCGGGGATGTCGTCCGGCGTCGCGCCATAGCCCACGACGAGGCGCTCTTCCGCCGTTGCGTAACCCACCACCGCGAACGGACAACGCTCGCGTGCGCACAGCGCGGTGAACTCGTCGATGCGGTCGGCGCTGATGCCCAGCACGTAACGCTCCTGCGACTCGTTGCACCACAGCTGCATCGGCGAGAGCGAGGGATCGTCGTTCGGAACGGTAGCGAGGTCGATCACGCCGCCGACGCCCGAGTCATGCAACAGCTCGGGGATGGCGTTCGACAGGCCGCCCGCGCCCACATCGTGGATGCTGCGGATGGGGTTGCGTTCGGCCAGCGCCACGCAGGCATCGATCACTTCCTGCGCGCGACGCTCCATCTCCGGGTTGTCGCGCTGCACGCTGGCGAAATCGAGGTCTTCGCTGCTGTCGCCGGACGCGACGGAACTGGCCGCGCCGCCACCCAGGCCGATCAGCATCGCCGGGCCGCCGAGCACGATCACCGCATCACCGGGCGCGAGGCGTCGCTTCTCCACCAGCGGCTGGTCGATCGCGCCAAGGCCGCCGGCCAGCATGATCGGCTTGTCGTAGGCGCGGACCAGGTGCGGGCCCTGCGGGAACTCGAAGCTGCGGAAGTAGCCGGTGAGGTTCGGGCGGCCGAATTCGTTGTTGAACGCGGCGGCGCCGATCGGGCCTTCGATCATGATCTCGAAGGCGCTGGCCATGCGCGGGTTGAGCGCGCGCGGCCGCTCCCACGGCTGCGGCAGCGTCGGGATGCGCAGGTGCGAGACCGAGAACCCGGCGAGGCCCGCCTTGGGCTTGCCGCCACGGCCGGTCGCGCCTTCGTCGCGGATCTCGCCGCCGGCACCGGTCGATGCTCCAGGGAAGGGCGAGATCGCGGTCGGATGGTTGTGCGTCTCCACCTTGATCGCGAAGGCAGAGTCGCTCTGCGGCTGCAGCACGTATTCGCGCGATTCGGCTTCGGCCCGCAGGCGGCGGCTGGGGTAACCGGCCACGACCGCGGCGTTGTCGCTGTAGGCGGAGAGCGTGTGCTCCGGCGTCCTCGCGTGCGTGTTCTTGATCATGCGGAACAGCGAGCGTTCCTGCTCGACGCCGTCGATGGTCCAGTCGGCGTTGAAGATCTTGTGGCGGCAATGTTCGGAATTGGCCTGCGCGAACATCATCAGCTCGACATCGTGCGGATCGCGCCCCAGCTCGCCGTAGCGCGCCTGCAGGTAGTCGATCTCGTCATCGGCCAGGGCAAGGCCCAGGCGTTTGTTGGCCTCGACCAGTTGACCCAGCGGGACAATCTCCAGCTCGCCGCGCACGGGCGCTTCGAACAGCGCGCCGGCATCGTTCGCATCATCCAGCAGCGACTGGGTCATCGGGTCGTGCAGCAAGCGGGCCAGCTCACGGGCCGTCGCGGCGTCCGTCGGCCAACCTTCGACATCCAGCCGCAGCCCGCGCTCGACGCGCGCCACTGGTTGCCCTGCGCCGCGCAGCAGCTCCCCGGCCTTGCTGGCCCAGGGCGAGATGGTCCCGAGGCGCGGCGAAACGAACTTCGACACCGCGCCCTCGCCGCGCGGCACGATGGTCGTGCACGCTTGCAAGATGCGGCCCAGCGTGGCCAGGTCCGGGCTGCTGCCCGGCTGCGGTTGCACCCAGTAGGTGAACCAACTGTCCTTGAGGCGAATGGCGGAATCGACGGCGCGAAGCCGGGCTTCGAGCCGCTCGCGGCGGAACGGCGACAGGGCAGTCTGCCCCTCGAGCACGATCATGTGCGGGGAACCGGTGCGGTGCGGGCCGGCCATTGTAGCGACGAAGCCGGCGTGCCGCCGGCCGCGGCCCTCAACGCGGGTCGTTCTGGTCCAGCCACTGCCGCAGCTGCTTGGGCGGCAGGTAGCCCGGCGGCGACAGCCCATTCTCCGCCACGATCAGCGGGGTGCCGGTCAGGCCCAGGCGCTGGCCCAGCCGGAAGTGCGCCATCACCGGGTTGCTGCACTGGCGCGCCGGCGGGTTGGTGCCCTTCTTGGCGCGGGTGAGCGCCAGCTTGCGGTCGTCGGCGCACCAGACCGATTCCATCGCCGCGAAGTCGGCCGTGCCCGGCCCCATGCGTGGGAACGCCAGGTACTCGACCGCGATGCCTTCACTGTTGTACTGCTCGATGTCGCCGTGCAGCTTGCGGCAGTAGCCGCATTCGATGTCGGTGAAGACCGTCACCGTGTACTTGGGATTGGCCGGGGCGAACACGATGCGTTCGGATTCCGGGACCTGCGCGAGCAGGCGCTTGCGCAATCCCGCCATCGCCTCCTGTCCCATGTCGCGCTGGGTCTTCAGGTCCAGCAGGGTGCCCTGCAACATGTAGCGGCCGTCGTCCGAGACGTACACCACCTGCCCGCCCACGACGACCTGGCGGAAGCCGGCCAGCGGCGCGGCATCGACCTGTTCGATCGGCACCTGGGCATTGAGCTTGCGGATGGCGGCGATCGCCACCGCTTCGGGCGTGCCCGGTGCCGCCTTGGGCTCCTCGGTCGGCCCCGGGGCTGCAGCGGCGGCGCCGGCCTTGGGCGCGGGCGGGGTCGAGCTCTGGGCGCAGGCGGTCATGCTGAGGCTGCCGGCCAGGGCCAGAATCAGGATCTTCTTCATCACGGGCGAAAGCTAAGGAGGAAAAGCCGATTGTCGCATGCCGTCCGCGCGGGCGCGCCCGATCGTTCAGCCGCGCGGATGATGCCGCGCATGCAGCCGCTTGAGTTTTTCCCGGGCGACCTGGGTGTAGATCTGCGTGGTCGAGAGCGAACTGTGCCCGAGCAGGAGCTGCAGCACGCGCAGGTCGGCACCATGGTTGAGCAAGTGGGTGGCGAAGCTGTGCCTCAACCCGTGCGGCGACAATCGTGCCGGATCGATCCCGGCCGCCGCTGCATAACGCTTGACCAGCGCCCAGAACTGCTGCCGCGACAGGGGGCAGCCATCGCCGCGGACGAACAGCGCTTCGGCGCCGCGGGTGCGCCCCAGCAGCCGTGGGCGCCCCTCGGCCAAATAGCGGTCAATCCGGTCCAGCGCCTGTTCGCCGACCGGGACAAGCCGTTGCTTGCTGCCCTTGCCGGTGACGCGCACCACACCCTGCCGCGGATTGAGCGCCGTCGCAGGCAGCCCGACCAGTTCGCTCACCCGCAGCCCGGTCGCGTACATCAGCTCGAGCATGGCACCGTCGCGCAGGCCTTCGGGGGTCTCGTCGCCGGGAGCAGCCAGCAATGCCTCCACCTGCGATTCGGTCAACGCCTTCGGTAGCGGTTTCGGCAACCGGGGCGGGGCCAGCACGCGGGTCGGGTCGTCCATCCGCCGCCCCCCCCGAACCATCCAGCCGTGGAAAGCGCGCAGCGAGGACAGCAGGCGTGCGTTGCTGCGCGGGCTGTAGCCGTGATGGAAACGCCAGGCGAGGTATTGCTGCAGGCCATCCGCGTCCAGAGCGTCGAGCACCCTGTCTTCGGTCCGCGCCCAGCGCGCCAGGCCTGCCAGGTCGGCGCGATAGCCGTCCTGGGTCGCGCGCGCCAGCCCCTGCTCGGCCCACAACGCATCCAGGCATTCGTCGATCAGGGCGGCGTCGGCCGCATCGAGGGGTGGATGCCGGCTGGCCAGCTGCCGGCGTTCGCTGCTGGTCATCGATCCCATGCACCCGACTTTAGCCGGCACATCCCCGCGCCGCTATCCTGTGCGGATGCCCGACGCCCCGACTTCGCCCCGATCCGCCCATCCCGGCTGGCGCCTGCTGGCGATGCTGTATGACCTGTTTCCGCTGCTTGGCCTGTGGTTCCTGGTCGCGGTGGCGGCGCTGGCGTTCAACCGCGGCGAGGCGATCCGCAGCGGCACCTGGGGCGGCATCCTGGAGCTGCTGGCGCTGCTGGCGGTCACCGGCCTGTACGCCACGACGAGCTGGCGACGCGGCGGGCAGACCATCGGCATGAAGCCCTGGCGCCTGTATGTCACCGATGCCGATGGCCGCGCGCCGGGCCTGGCCCGGCTCTGGCTGCGCTATCTGGTCGGCATCGTGTCGCTGTTGCCCGCCGGGCTGGGCTTCTGGTGGGCGTGGATCGACCGCGAAAGGCTGGCTTGGCACGACCGTGCCAGCGGCACCCGGATGATCCGCGACCCGGGCCGCGACGGACTGGCGGCGGTACGCGGTAGCTGACCCGTCAGCCGGGCTATCCGCTCCTGCGCCGGAACAGCATCCACGACACCGTCAGCATCAGCATCGAAGGCAGCACGTAGGCAACCCGGTAGTCGAACTTGTAGGCGCCGGCCAGCCGCGCCGCCATCTCCTGCAACAGCCAGAACCCGAGCGCGAACACCACGCCGAGGAACAGCCGCTTGCCGAGGCCACCGCTGCGCAACGTGCCGAAGGCGAACGGGATCGCCGCCAGGCAGAGCGCCAGCACGTTCAGCGGATAGAACCAGCGCCCCCAGTAGAAGGCCTCGAACTCGCTCGCGTCCAGGTCGTTGCGCGTGCGGTATTCGATGCTGGACTTGAGGGTCGCCGAATCGAGGAACCGCGGCTTGGCCACGCTGGCCGACAGCGCGACCGAATCGAGCTTCGACGCCCACTTTTCCTGGGCTGTCCGCACCTGCCGCACCGATCGCTCGGCGAACGTGGTGCGCACCACGTCCTTCAACAGCCATCCGCCGGGGCGATGTTCGGCGGTGCCGGCATGGGCGATCGATTTCAGTCGGCCGGCATCGTCGAATTCGTACAGGCGCAGGTCCTTCAGCTCCAGCCATCGGTCGTCGCCGTCGGTCCGCTCCTGGCCGGACTGGGCGTTGAGGAAGACGTCGCCTTCGCGCGCCCAGAGTCCGGAATATTGCGCGACGATCATGTTGGGCGAAGTTGCCGCGGCCTTCAGCGAATTGGCCTTGCGCTCGCCCCAAGGGCCGAGCGTCTCGCCGCTGAGCACCATCAGCAGCGTCAGCACGCCGATGCCAAGGGCCACGGCCACGCTCAGGCGCCGACGCGACAGGCCGAGCGCGCGCAAGGCGGTGAGCTCCGAGCTGGCAGCCAGCTGCCCGAGCCCGAGCAGCGCACCGATCACCGCCGCGGTCGGGAACAACGTGTACATGCGCCGGGGCAGCGTGTAGGCGGAGAACAGGAAGGCATCGCCGAAGCCGTAATGGCCCTTGCCGATGTCGTCGAGCTGTGCCATCAGGCCGCCGCCGCCGAGGACGAAATCCAGCCCGACCAGCACGAACCACACCCCCAGCACGAACGCGAGCAAGGTCCGGGCGATGTACAGGTCGTGGATCTTCGGGAACGGCTTCATCGCCTCCATCTCCGCGGCAGTCGGCCATCGCGGCTGTAGGTCCATATGCCGATGACCAGCGCAGGCAGCACCAGCCACCACAGTCCAAGTCCGATCGGCAGCTTTCCGGTGGCCAGCATGTCGGTGCCCAGCAGCATCAGCTGGATCGACACCAGATAGCCGAGGAAGCCGGTCACCATCCTCCCGTAGCGCGCCTGTCGCGGCGGGCTGCGCGCCAACGGTATCGCCATCAGGGCCAGCGCCAGCGCGATCAGCGGCGGCGCCAGCCGCCAGTGCAATTGCGCACGCGCCGCAAGACTGCCGTCCTCGAACAACTGCCGGGTGGATTTGCGCCGCACATCGGCCAGCTTGCCGTCGGCCTCGCGGTCGGGCATGCGCACATCATTGCTTCCGAAACGCAGCAGACGGAAATCCTGCTCACCGGCCGCCAGCGGCCCCTCCACCTCGAAGCCGTCGCCCAGCGTCAGGTAGCGCTGGCGCGCGCCGTCCAGCGTCAGGCGGCCCTCGGCAGCAGTCGTGACATCCAGACGGCCATTCTTCTCGCGGTAGATGAAGACGCGCTTGAACCGGCTGCCGTCCTGCGCCATTTCGCCGAGGTAGACCACACCGCCGCCGCCCGGCAGCTCGGTGAAGCGCCCGGCTTCAAGTCCGGTGATCAGCAGGTTGCGGTTGGCTTCCTGGATCATCTCGCGCGACGTCCGGTCCGCCCATGGGCCGAGCCACAGCGAACACACGGCCACCACGGCCACCAGCGGCAGCACGATCATCATCAGCGGCTTAAGCAGGCGTCGAGGGCCCACGCCGACCGAAGTCAGCACCGGCATTTCGGCGTCGCGGTACAGCCGGCCCATCGCCATCAGCAGGCCAAGCATGAGCGCCAACGGCAGGATGATCGGCAACCAGGTCAGCAGCACCAGGCCGAGCTGCGCGGCGGTCATGCTGGCAGGCAGCCGGCCGCGGGTGATGTCGCCGAGGACGTCCACGAAGGCGCCGCCGATCATCACGATCAACAGCACGACCAGCGTGGCGAACACCGTCTGGGCGAACTCTCGCAGCAGGTAGCGATCCAGCTTCTGCATCAGGCCATCGTCGGGGGTGGATTAAACTAGGAGGTTCATGCGCCTCGCGGCCCGTCAGGCCGGAGGCGCGAACGATTGTACGCACCACCACATGGAATCTGCTCGATGGCCCTCGAATTCGCCCTGAACGACACCGCCGCCGCATCCACCGCCGTTGATTGCGTGGTGGTCGGCATCTTCACCGACAACAGCCTGACCCCGTCCGCGGCCGCGATCGACGCCGCCAGCGACGGCCGCCTGAAGGCGCTGGCCGGGCGCGGCGACATCGGCGGCAAGGTCGGCCGCACCGCGATGCTGCACGACCTGCCCGGCGTGACCGCCCCGCGCGTTCTGGTGATCGGCCTGGGCGATGCCGGCAAGTTCGGCGTGCCGCAATACCTCAAGGCCGTCGGCGATGCCGCGCGCATGCTCAAGACCGGCACGGTCAAGTCGGCGCTGCTGACCCTGTCCGAAGTCCCGGTCAAGGATCGCGATGCCGCCTGGAACATCCGCCAGGCCGCGATCGCCGCCGACCATGCGATGTACCGCTACACCGCCACGCTGGGCGAAAAGAACAAGAAGCGCGAGGAAAAGGGCCTGGAGCGGCTGGAAATCAGCGGCAACGACGCCCAGGCGCTGGCCCACGGCCAGGCCATCGCCGCCGGCGTCGCCTTCACCCGCGAGCTGGGCAACCTGCCGCCGAACATCTGCAATCCGCAGTACCTGGCCGAGCAGGGCCAGGCCTTCGCCGACCGTTTTGACGGCGTGGAATGCGAAGTGCTGGGCGATGCCGAGATGGAAGCGTTGGGCATGGGCTCGCTGCTCGCCGTGGCCCGCGCATCGACCAACCGCCCCAAGCTGGTGGTGATGAAGTGGAACGGTGGCGGCGACGCCAAGCCCTACGTGCTGGTCGGCAAGGGCATCACCTTCGATACCGGCGGCGTCAACCTGAAGACGCAGGGCGGCATCGAGGAAATGAAGTACGACATGTGCGGCGCCGGCACGGTGCTCGGCACCTTCGTCGCCGCGGTCGGCATGAAGCTGCCGGTGAACCTGATCTGCATCGCCGCCGCGGTTGAGAACGCCATCGACGGCAATGCCTACCGCCCGAGTGATGTCATCACCAGCATGTCTGGCAAGACGATCGAAGTCGGCAATACCGATGCCGAAGGGCGTTTGATCCTGTGCGATGCGTTGACCTATGCGGAGCGCTTCAAGCCCGAAGCCCTGGTCGATGTGGCGACGCTCACCGGCGCGATGGTCGTCGCGCTCGGCAAGTACGCCACCGGCGTCATGACCAAGAAGGACGACGACCTGGCCCGCGAATTGATCGCCGCCGGTGAAACGACGTTCGACCGCGCCTGGCAGATGCCGCTGTGGGACGAATACCAGGGCATGCTCGATTCGCAATTCGCCGACGTCTACAACATCGGTGGCCGCTGGGCCGGCGCGATCACCGCCGGCTGCTTCCTCTCGCGCTTCACCGAAGGTCAGCGCTGGGCGCACATGGACATCGCCGGCGTCTCCAACGGCGACGGCAAGATGGGCATGGCGACCGGCCGCCCGGTGGGCCTGCTGAGCCAGTGGCTGCTGGATCGCGCCAACGCGAACTGATCGAGTGGCCCGGGCGGACTTCTACCTGATCGACAAGCCGCGTTTCCGCGAGGAACCGCTGCTGTTGGTGTGCGAGCTCGCCCGCAAGGCCTTCGATGCCGGCTTCCCCACCCTCGTGCTTGCGCGTGACACCGCGCAGGCCGAGGCGATCGACGACCTGATGTGGTCGTTCGATCCCGATGCCTACCTGCCGCACCAGATCGCCGGCAGCGACGAAGAAGACGAGCTGACGCCCATCCTCATCCTCGCGCCGGACACCGATTTCCCGATGCGCCCGATGGTCATCAACCTGCGCGATACGGTGGTGGAAGGCGATTTCGAGCGCGTGCTGGAAGTCGTCCCCGCCGACCCCGCCGCCCGCGCGCCGCTGCGCGAGCGCTGGAAGCAGTACCAGGCCCGCGGCCTCCAATTGAACAAACACGACATGTGACCCCGATGGACAAGCTTGCCTCCAGCTACCAGCCCGCCGATATCGAAACCCGTCTCTACGCCCAGTGGGAGGCCTCCGGCGTGTTCGCGCCGCAGGGCGACGGCCCGGCCTACACCATCCTGCTGCCGCCGCCGAACGTCACCGGCACGCTGCATATGGGCCACGCCTTCCAGCACACGCTGCAGGACGCACTGATCCGCTACCACCGCATGCGGGGCTACCGCACGCTGTGGCAGATGGGCACCGACCACGCCGGCATCGCGACCGAAATGGTGGTGAACCGCAACCTTGCGCTGGCAGGTAATGGCGAGACACGCGACTCGCTGGGTCGCGAAAAATTCGTCGAAAAAGTGTGGGAGTGGAAGCAGCAGTCCGGCGACACCATCGCGCGGCAGATGCGACGCCTGGGCACCAGCGGCGACTGGTCGCGCAGCGTCTTCACCATGGACCCGATGGCCAGCGAGGCCATTGTCGAGGCCTTCGTGCGCCTGCACGAGCAAGGCCTGATCTATCGCGGCAAGCGCCTGGTCAACTGGGACCCGGTGCTGAAGACCGCGATCTCGGATCTGGAAGTCGAGAACCGTGAAGTGCCCGGCCACATGTGGCACTTCCGATACCCACTCGCCAACGGCCAGACCTACGAATACGTGGAGCGCGATGCCGACGGCAACGTGACCCTGCGCGAGACGCGCGACTACATCGCCATCGCGACGACCCGCCCGGAAACGATGCTGGGCGATGGCGCCATCGCCGTGCATCCGGACGATGCGCGTTACTCGCCGATCGTCGGGATGCTGTGCGAGATCCCGGTCGGTCCGAAGGAACATCGTCGCCTCATCCCGATCATCGCCGACGAATATCCCGATCCGGCGTTCGGCTCCGGCGCGGTCAAGATCACCGGCGCGCACGACTTCAACGACTACCAGGTGGCGATGCGTCATCGCATCCCGCTCTACGCGCTGATGGACGATGCCGCCGCGATGCGCAGCGATGGCCTGTCCTACGCCGAAAGCACCGCGATCGCCTCGCGCGCCGCCCGCGGCGAGGACGTCGGCGATGTCACCACGGTGAACCTGGTGCCCGAGGAACTGCGCGGACTGGATCGCTACGAGGCGCGCAAGCGCGTGATCGCCGCCATCACCGAGGAAGGCCTTGCCGTAGTCGATGCCGAAGGCAATGCCGTCATCGACAACAAACCGATCATGCAGCCGTTCGGCGACCGTAGCGGTCAGGTGATCGAGCCCTTCCTCACCGACCAGTGGTTCGTGAAGATGGATGGCCTCGCCAAGCGCGGTCTGGAATTGGTCGAGTCGGGCGAAGTGAAGTTCGTGCCGGCCAACTGGATCAACACCTACCGCCACTGGCTGGAGAACATCCAGGACTGGACGATCTCGCGCCAGCTCTGGTGGGGCCACCGCATCCCCGCGTGGACCGATGAAATCGGCAACACCTATGTCGGTCGCAGCGAGGCCGAGGTGCGCGAGAAGCACGGGCTCGGCGATGTCGCCTTGGCGCAGGACCCGGACGTCTTGGAAACCTGGTTTTCTTCGGCGATGTTCCCGTTCTCGACCCAAGGCTGGCCGAACGAAGACGCGATGGGCGAGCTCGGCTTCGACATCGCGCTGCCGACCAGCGTGCTGGTCACCGGCTTCGACATCATCTTCTTCTGGGTGGCGCGCATGATCATGATGACCGACCAGCTGGTCGGCCGCGTTCCGTTTCGCGATGTCTACATCACCGGCCTCGTCCGCGACAAGGACGGCCAGAAGATGTCGAAGTCGAAGGGCAACATCCTCGACCCGCTCGACATCATCGACGGCATCGAGCTGGATGCTCTCGTCGCCAAACGCACCGTTGGCCTGATGAAGCCGACCGATGCGCCGAAGATCGAGAAGGCCACACGCAAGGAGTTCCCGGAAGGGATTCCGGCATTCGGTGCCGATGCGCTGCGCTTCACCATGGCCGCGCTGGCGGGCCCGGGCCGCGACATCAAGTTCGACCTGCAGCGCGCCGAGGGCTACAAGAACTTCTGCAACAAGCTGTGGAACGCCACGCGCTTCGTGTTGATGAACACCGAAGGCTTCAGCGCCCACGGCGCGCCGCAACCCAAGACCGATGCCGAGCGCTGGATCCTGTCGCAGCTGGATACCGCCAGCCGCGAAGCGGGCGAGCACTTCGCCAGCTATCGCTTCGACCTGCTCTCGCAAACCCTGTACGAATTCGCCTGGAACCAGTTCTGCGACTGGTTCGTCGAGCTCGCCAAGCCGGCGCTCAATGGCGAGGACAAGGTGGCCGCCGACAGCACGCGCCACACGCTGTTGTTCGTGCTGGAGCGCCTGCTGCGCCTGTTGCATCCGCTGACCCCCTTCGTCACCGAGGAACTGTGGCAGCAGGTCGCGCCGAAGCTCGGCATCGCCGGCGACAGCGTCATGAGCCAGCTATATCCGCGGACCGGCGAGATCGGCGCCGCCGATTACGCCACCGCCGATGCCGACATCGAGTGGCTGAAGGCAATGGTCTCCGCGCTGCGCCGCGTGCGCAGCGAGCTGGGCGTGTCGCCGGGCAAGCAAGTGCGCCTGCTGGTACGTGGCGGCGGTGAAAGCGAATGCGCACGCCTGGGCCGCTTCGATGCCTCGCTCAAGTTCCTTTCGCGCATCGAGGCCATCGATGTGCTGCAGGGCGAGCCGCCAGCCTCCGCCGCCGCGCGCGTGGGCGAGCTGGACCTGTTCGTGCCGCTGGAAGGCCTGGTGGATCTCGGCGCGGAGCGCAGCCGCATCGACAAGGAACTGAAGAAGGTCGAAGCCGAGCTCGCCAAATCGAAGAACAAGCTGGCCAGCGAGACCTTCGTGGCGAATGCACCCGCCGCCGTGGTCGAACAGGAGCGCACACGCCTGACCGAATGGGCCGCGCAAGTGGATGCACTGACCGCGCAGCGCAAGCGACTAGGCTAATCCAGCAGCTCCATCGCCATCACGATGGCGTCCTCGCGACGCCCGTCGTGGTCCGGGTAGTAGCGCGGGCGCCGGCCGATCTCGTTGAAGCCTTCGTCGTGGTAGAGCGCGATGGCCTGCGGATTGGACGGGCGCACCTCGAGGAACATCCGTTCGGCACCCTGGCCGCGCGCGACCTGGCGCATCGCGCGCAGCAGCCGGCGACCCTGGCCGCGAGACTGCAGCTCCGGATCGATGCACAGGTTGAGCAGGTGCGCCTCGCCCGCCTGCACGCTGGCGGCGGCATAGCCGACCAGGCCCGCTTCGTCCTCGAGCACCCACATCGCGTAGCCGGCGCGCAGGCAGTCGCGGAAATTGCCCGGCGTCCACGGAAAGGGGTACGCGCGCAATTCGATCTGCATCACCGCGTCGATGTCGGCATCGCACAGCCGCCGCAATCGCGGCGCGACGGGTGCCGGTCTGGCATTCATGGGCCGCGACGCGCCCCGCGCAGCCGCGGCCACAGCGCGCGCTTTACCGCCGGTTCGCGCAGGCGCTCGTAGCCGGGCAGTGCGATTCCGGTCTCCGACAGGGTCTGCGGGGTCATTCCGGCCGCACGGGCCAGCATCGCGGCAACGCGCGGGTCGGGCGGCGGCGGCGGTTCGCTGCCCGGCACATGCGGCACCCAGGCCGACAAGCCCAGCTCTGCCAGAGCCTCGCGCTGGAACGCATCCCAACTCACGCCGATTCCGCACCGCGGCGGCGGCGACGCAGGAGCGCCATCAACGGGCCGGAAAGGGCGTACAGACCGAACACCGCCAGCAGGGTCTGCGGCGGATACAGCGCCAAGGCGATCAGCGCCGCAACCACCAGCAACAGCGTTCCGAAGGGCACGCGCTCGCCCTGCGCGCCGCGCCTGCTGCCCTTGAAGCTGGTGTAGCGCAGGTTGCTGACCATCAACAGGGCCACCGCCACGGTCACGCCGATCGCCCAGTAGCGCACGGATGCACCCTGCCACCCTTCGTCGTGCAGCGTCCAGACGAAGCTGGCCATGATCGCCGCCGCGGCCGGGCTGGCCAGCCCGACGAACCAGCGCTTGTCGACCACGCTCACCTGGCTGTTGAAGCGCGCCAGACGCAGCGCCGCGCAGGCGGCGTAGAGAAACGCCGCCAGCCATCCCAGCTTGCCGGGTGCCGCGCCGTCGAGCCGCATGTATTGCAGTGCCCAGTGGTACATCACCAGCGCCGGCGCCATGCCGAAGCTGACGAGGTCCGCCAATGAGTCGTACTGCACCCCGAAGTCGCTCTGGGTATTGGTCAGCCTGGCCACACGGCCATCGATGCCATCCAGGATCGCGGCAATGAAGACCGCCACGCAGGCGTGCTCGAACTTGCCCTGCCCGGCGGCGATGATGGCGTAGAAACCCGCGAACAACCCGCCGGTAGTGAAGAGATTCGGCAACAGGTAGACCGCCCGCGGCGGTCGGCGGTGCGGCGCTTGCAGGGAATCGGATTCGCTCATGGCCGCAGTTTACCGGTACAACCGCGCTTGAACGGGGGTTCCCGCGCACTTGCACGGCGCGTGCGACGAGGGTGGAATGGGGGCAGGCTTCCGCGAGGCACCGCCATGCGCATTTCCGTCTCCTTACCCGTCCTGATCCTTGTCGCGCTGTCCGCATGCCCCATCGGATCAGCGCTCGCCCAGCAGCGGATCTACCAATGGCAGGATGCCGCCGGGCGCACCCACTACTCCAGCACGCCGCCGGTCTCCGGCCGCTACAGCGTGCGCGGCGTCCATGCCCGCGACATGCAGCCGGCCTTGGCGGCGGCCGGACCGGCCGCCGCCAAGGAGCCGCCGCAATGCGCACCGGCGCGACGCAACCTGGAGCTGCTCAGGGGCGAAGGCATCGTGCAAATGGACGGCGACGGCGACGGCAAGCCCGATCGCGCCCTGAACGCGACCGAACGCGCCGCACAGGCCAGGATCGCCGAATCCATACTCGCCGCCGATTGCACGCCGACCGCGGCCGTACCGGCCGGCAACCGCTAGCCCGCCACGCGGGGCGCGCGTGGCAAAATGCGGGACTGTTTTCCCGCGAGTCCCGCCATGCGCCTGTCGCAGTTCCACCTGCATACCGAAAAGGAAACCCCGGCCGAAGCCGAGATCGTCAGCCACAAGCTGATGCTGAAGGCTGGCATGATCCGCAAACTGGCGGCCGGCCTGTACACCTGGTCACCGCTGGGGCTGCGCGTGCTGCGCAAGGTGGAAACCGTGGTGCGCGAGGAAATGAACCGTTCCGGCGCCATCGAAATCCTCATGCCCACGATCCAGCCGAAGGAGCTGTGGGAGGAGACCGGACGCTGGGAGAAATTCGGCGGGCAGCTTCTGAAAATCAGCGACCGCAAGGAGGCGGATTATTGCTACGCCCCGACCGCGGAGGAAGTCGTCACCGATTTCGCGCGCCACGAGCTGTCCAGCTACAAGCAGTTGCCGATCAATCTCTATCAGATCCAGACCAAGTTCCGCGACGAGATCCGCCCGCGTTTCGGCGTGATGCGCGCGCGCGAATTCCTGATGAAGGATGCCTACTCCTTCCATCTGGACGAGCCCTCGTTGCAGGCCGAATACCGCAACATGTACGACACCTATTCGCGCATTTTCTCCCGCCTCGGCCTGAAATTCCGCGCGGTATTCGCCGATACCGGCGCGATCGGTGGCTCGGCATCGCACGAATTCCACGTCCTGGCTGATTCCGGCGAGGACGCCATCGCGTTTTCCGATGCCTCGGATTACGCCGCCAACGTGGAACTGGCCGAAGCCCTCGCCCCCGGCGACCGCCCCGCGACAAGTGAAGCACTGCGCAAGATCGATACCCCGACGCAGAAAACCTGCGAGGACCTGGCCGCACTGATGGGCATCCCGCTCCAGCGCACGGTCAAATCGGTCGCGGTCATGGGCGAGGATGGCGAAGGCGCGCCGCAGTTCGCGTTGGCGCTGGTGCGTGGCGACCATACCGTCAACGAGATCAAGCTGGCCAAGCTGGCCGGCCTTGCCGATTATCGCCTCGCCACCGAGGCGGAAATCCGTGAAAACCTCGGCGCATCGCCCGGTTTCCTCGGCCCGCTTGATCCGCCGAAGCCGATCCGCGTCATCGCCGACCGCAGCGTGGCCGCCATGGCCGATTTCGTCGTCGGCGCCAACGAGGACGGTTTCCACATCGCCGGCGTCAACTGGGGTCGCGATTTGCCCGAGCCCGAGACCGCCGACATCCGCAATGCCATCGAAGGCGACCCCTCGCCCGACGGCCACGGCAAACTCGGCATCGCCCGCGGCATCGAGGTCGGCCACGTGTTCGCGCTGGGCGACAAGTATTCCAAGGCGATGGCCTGCACCGTGCTGGACGCGCAGGGCAAGCCGGTGAATCCGCTGATGGGCTGCTACGGCATCGGGGTTTCCCGCATCGTGGCCGCGGCGATCGAGCAGAACCACGACGAGGCCGGCATCCGCTGGCCCGAGGCGATGGCGCCATGGAAGGTCGCGGTGTGCGTGATCAACCCGAAGGGCAATGCCGAAGTCGCCGAAGCGGCGGAAAACCTCTACCGGGATTTGCAGGCGTCCGGCATCGATACCGTGCTGGACGACCGCGGCCTGCGGCCGGGCGCGATGTTCGCCGACATGGAATTGATCGGCATCCCGCACCGCGTGGTGGTGTCCGAGCGCGGCGTGGCGGCGGGGACGTTCGAATATCGCAGCCGCAACGGATCGGAATCGGAAAACCTCGACAGTAAAACCCTCGCGGAGCGCATTGGCGGCTGAGCGGGTTTTCCGCGTGATTGCGCCGCGATTATCCACTGATTATGATCGTCGGTCGGCAGGATGCCGTTCGTTTCATTCCATCAGATAATCGAAGGCATCAATCACCGTGAATATCAATTCGCTCAACTCGAAGGAACTCACCGACCTGATCAGTCAGGCCAGCAAGCGCAAGAAAGTGCTGGCCAAGCGCAAGCCGATCAGCCAGGTGCGCGCCGCCATCAACCGCATCGTCCGCACCTCCGGCTACACCATGGAAGAGCTGTACGACGCCAAGGCCATCGCACCGGCGAAAGCCCGCAGGTCGTCCGGCACCGCCGGGAAGAAGACGGCCGGCAAGCCCCGCGGCAAGGTACCGCCGAAGTACCGCAATCCGGCCAAGCCGACCGAGACCTGGAGCGGCCGCGGCAAGCATCCGCGCTGGCTGGCCGCCTACGTGGCGCAAGGCCGCGACCTGGCGGAGTTCCTGATCAAGTAGTAGGAAATGATCGCCGGCCCTGGCCGGCCGTCATCACCGAAAGGCGCCTTGCGGCGCCTTTTCCTTTTGCGCCCGCCGGAGGCGAACCACGCCCGGTCAGAGGTTTCGGCGCGCCGGCACCAGCAGGTTGCCGAACATCAGCCCGGCGACCAATGCCATCAGGATGTTCAACACGGCCATCAGCGCCGCCTGCCCCGCGCTCAGATCCTGCTGCTGCATCAGCGAGATGAGTCCGCGGAAACTCACGCTTCCCGGCACCAGCAGGATGATGCCGGGAAGCCGGATCAACGCGCCCGGCCGATTGCGCCAGCGGGCGTAGAGGTTGCCGGCGACCGTCATGCAGAACGCGCTCAGGAAAACCCCGGCGACATCGCCCCACCACATGCCGCCGATGCGCGAAATGAGATAGCCGCCCGCCGCCGCCGCCATCACCAGCGGATAATCGCGCCGCGCCGCGCGGAAAGCCACCGCGAAGGCGTACCCGCCGACCAGCAGGCCCAGCCATTCGACCCATTCGGGCTGCGGACGCGCGTACACGATCTCCGGCTCCAGCCCGAGCAGCCGCGAAAGCATGAGGGTGAGCATGGTCCCGATGGTGAGCTTGAGGATGGTGGTCATCGCGCCAGCCAGGCGCGCCGTCCCCGCCACCAGGTGCTGGCTGGTCAATTCGCTGACCGCATTGGTCAGCGCCATGCCGGGCAGCAACACGATCACGGAGGCGATGATCACTGTGTTCATGTTCAACGGCCCGATGAAGCTCGCCACGCATACCGCCACCGCCGCGGCGAACATCCCCGCCAGCGCCTCCAGCGGCTCGCGCAGGCGCAGCCGGCTTTCGGACAGCTGGTCGAGCACTCCGATCCCGAGACCGGCGACCGATGCAGTGGCGATGTCCAGCCAAGGCAGGCGCAGCAGGCAACCCACCGCCGCGGCCACCATCGCGAATGCCGCGACCTGCATCACCCGCCACCGCGCGGTCCGCGGCAACTCGATGCGCTCCAGAGCATCGCGGCCCTCGGCCACGCCCATCCGGCCGGCCACCACGTCTTCGGCGATGCGATCAGCCCGCGACAGGCGCGACAGATCGGTGTCGCCGGGCGGCATCCGGATCACGCGCGTGAGGTCGGGAGCCTGCAGGTTGGCCGGGTCGCGGAAGGTCAGGATCATGCCGGTCGGATTGACCCAGGGCTCGCATTCCACGTCGAGCCGGGCCGCCACCCCGAGCAACGCACCCTCAAGCCGCTGGGCGGTGGTGCCATAGGCGTGGAGCCGCTCCGCAAGCTCGGTCAGGAAGGCGATGCGGTCACCATGCGGCACCTGCGAAAGGTCGGAATCGGGCATCGCGACAGCATGACATGGCCGCCCCGCCTTGCGTATCTCCATCCCGGCGTCACGCCCAACCGATACCATGCACGGCACATGGCGAATGCATCCACACGACCGACCGCCGACTACAGCCCGGAGACGGGCGAGTTGCGCCTGCTCGGCGATTGGACGCTGGCCAATGCCGCGGATGTGGAGCGCACCGTGGACGGCTTGCCGCCGGATCCGCGCACGGTCGACGCCTGCGGCATGTGCCAGATCGATTCGCTCGGCGTCCTGCAGCTGCAGCGCTATGCGCGCGCCCATCGCCTGGGTGCCGAGGTCTTCCGCCTGCGCGACGAACACCAGACCCTGGTCAAGGCGATCGTCGACGTCTCCCCGGACCGCCCGAAGCGGCGCCGCGATTACGGCTTCAAGGCCGCACTGGGCCGGCTCGGCTATGCGGTCGTGGACAACTGGAACGAGATCATCGCGCTGGTCAGCTTTCTCGGCGAGAACCTGTCCAAGCTGTTGCGCACCCTGAGGCAACCGCGCCGCCTGCGGATCACCAGCATCGTCCACCACATGGAGCAGGTCGGATTGGACGCAGTGCCGCTGGTCCTGCTACTGACCTACCTGGTGGGCGCGGTGCTGGCCTTCCTCGGCGCCAACATCCTGGAGGATTTCGGGGCGACGATCCTCGTCGTCGAACTGGTGAACATCGCCTTCCTGCGCGAATTCGCCGTGCTGCTGACCGCCATCCTGCTGGCCGGCCGCACCGCCAGCGCGTTCACAGCGCAGATCGGGGCGATGGTCAGCCGCGAGGAAGTGGACGCGATCCGCACGCTCGGCCTCGACCCGATCGACTTGCTGGTCATTCCGCGCCTCATCGCGCTGCTGCTGATGCTGCCCTTGCTGACTTTCCTCGCGATGATCGCCGGCCTGCTCGGCGGCCTGTCCGTCGGCGCCTTCAGCCTGGATATCCCGCCGCAGGCCTACCTGGCCCGGATGGAACAGACCATCGAACTGGAGGATTTCCTGGTCGGCATGTCGAAGGCGCCGATCTTCGCGCTGGTGATCGGGCTGATCGGCTGCCTGGAAGGATTGCAGGTCCAGGGCACCGCACAATCGGTCGGCGAGCGCACCACCTCGAGCGTGGTGCAGACCATTTCGCTGGTGATCGTGATCGACGCATTCGCGGCGATCTGGTTCATGCACATGGGCTGGTGACATGGAAAACGCCGCCTTCACCCCCGTGCAAGATGCCCCGCCGCCCTCGCAAGACACCGAGACGGCGATCCGCGTACGCGAGCTGGTCAACCGCTTCGGCGACCAGCTGGTGCACGACCGCCTGGACCTGGACGTGCGCCGCGGCGAGATCCAGGGGATCGTCGGCGGCTCGGGTACCGGCAAATCGGTATTGATGCGCTCGATCCTGGGGCTGCGCAGGCCCGATGCCGGCGAGATCTCGGTGCTCGGCATCAATGCGCGCTCCGAGCGGCCGTCCGACCGGCTCGCCATCGAGCGCAACACCGGCGTGCTGTTCCAGGACGGCGCCCTGTTCTCCTCGCTCACCGTGGGCGAGAACGTCGAGGTGCCGCTCAAGGAACACCACCCGGCGCTCTCGAACGGGTTGCGCTACGAGCTGGCCCTGCTCAAGGTCAAGCTCTCCGGCCTGCCGGCCGATGCGTTCGACAAGCTGCCTTCGCAATTGTCCGGCGGCATGCGCAAGCGCGCCGGGCTGGCGCGCGCGCTGGCGCTTGATCCGCCGCTGCTGTTCCTGGACGAACCCACCGCCGGCCTCGACCCGATCGGCGCCGCGGCCTTCGACGAACTGATCCTGGCGCTGCGCGCAGCGCTCGGCTTGACCGTGTTCCTGATCACCCACGACCTCGATACCCTCTACACCATCTGCGACCGCGTGGCGGTGCTGGCGGACCACAAGGTGCTGGTGAACGCGCCGCTGGCGGAAGTCGAAGCGTTCGACCACCCCTGGGTACAGGAATATTTCCACGGGCCGCGCGCACGCGCCGCCAAATCCGCAGCGCGCGGCGAACGCCGCGACTTGGAGCATTAGAACGATGGAAACCAAGGCCAACTACGTCCTCATAGGCTCGTTCACCATCCTGATCACCGCGTTCCTGCTCGGCTTCGCACTTTGGGCGGCGAAGTACTCGTCCGACCAGACCTGGCAGCGCTACCAGGTGATCTTCAACGAACCGGTCACCGGTCTCACCGAAGGCAGCTCGGTGCAGTACAACGGCATTTCCATCGGCACGGTGGACCAGCTCAAGCTCGACGCGCGTGATCCACGCCGCGTTCAGGCGATGCTGAAGCTGGAAGCCGATGCCCCGATCAAGGTCGACACGCGCGCCAAGATGTCGCAGGCCGGGTTGACCGGCAGCCCCTTCATCCAGCTCACCGGCGGCAGTCCGGACGCACCGATGCTGCGGCCGCGCGACCGCAACGAGATCCCGGTGATCCAGACCGAACCCTCGGCATTGCAGAACATCGCCGACACCGCCAACAAGCTGGTGGCCCGGCTGGACCAGATGCTGAGCGAAGAGAACATTCAGCGCATTTCCGACACGCTTGAGAACCTCCGCGCGACCACCGATGCGATCAGCGGCCAGCGCGAGGACATCCGCGAGCTGTTGCAGAACGCGCGCCTGGCCAGCGAGGACCTCAGGAAGACACTCGCCACCACCAACGGCGCCCTCGAAAAAGTCGACCGCGACGTGATCGCAAGGCTGCCAGGGACGATGGACAAACTGGACCGCGCCATCGCTTCGTTCGAATCCGCCGGTGCGGGCGCCAACGCGCTGGTCGCCGAAAACCGCGCACCGCTGCGCAGCTTCACTCGCGACGGCCTGCAGCAGATCGCGCCGACGCTTTCCGAACTGCGCAGCCTGATGCGCGACATCAAGCAGATCACCGATCGCCTCGACGGCAATCCGGCAGGCTACCTGCTCGGCCGCGAACAACCCAAGGAGTTCACGCCGAAATGAACATCCCCTCCTCGCTCCTCCTGCGCGGCCTGCTGGCAGCCGGCCTCCTCGCGATGGCCGGCTGCGGCATCGTGCCGAAGAAAACCGAGATCGCGATCTACGACCCGCAGCCGAACATCCAGGCCGATGCCGGCTGGCCCCGGGTCGCCGCACAGTTGGTGGTACTGCGCCCCAGCGCCGGGCGCCTGGGCAACAGCGCGCGGATCATGGTCCGCCCGACCCCCGGCGAGATCCAGGTCTACAAGGGCGCGATCTGGTCGCAGCCGGCACCGGACCTGCTGCAGGACGCCATCGTCAGCACGCTCGAGGACAGCCACAAGCTGGCCGGCGTGGCGCGACGCGGCGGCGGCATCGCGGGCGATTACGACCTCGCCATCGACATCCGCCGCTTCGATGCGGATTACGCCGGGCGCGCCGTGCCCGATGCGGTGATCGAGGTGTCGGCAAGCCTCATCCAAAATGGCGAGAACCGCATCCTGGCGACCCGGGTGTTCAGGCGGTCCTCGTCCGCCGCCCGCGCCGATATCGGCGATGTCAGCCGCGCGTTCTCGCAATCGCTCGAGGGCATCACCCGCGACATCTCCGGCTGGACGCTGACTACCCTGCAGCAAAGCGCCGGCCAATGAGTCCTATCCGACCGCATCGCTCGACAGGTGCCGGAACGTCAAATTGATGCGCGGCGCGACCGGCTTCGCCGTGCGCGGCAATGCATGGCGGTAACGGCGCTGGCTGTCGCCCGACATCAGCAACAGGTCGCCGTTCGCGAGGTCGAACGCATGGCGACCTCCTTGCGCATCCTTCAGCACGAAGCGCCGCGTGCCGCCCAGGCTAAGCGATGCGATCAGGGGCGCATCGCCCAGTTCCGGCTCGTCGTCACGGTGCCAGCCCATCGCGTCGCGGCCGTCGCGATACAGGTTGGCGAGGACGCTGTTGAAAACGCCCCTGCACTCGGCTTCGAGCCGTGCCCGCAGCGGCACCAGCAAGGCCGGCCATGGGTGCGGTTGATGGCGCGTGCCGGAATAGCCGTACACGGCGCCGGCATCGCCTATCCAGCAGGACAGGCGCGGTGAAGCGATTTCGCGCCCGAACATCCGGATGCGGTGGACATCCCATCGCACGGCATCGCGCAGGCCCGCGAACAGCGCATCGGCTTCGCCCTGCCGCAACCAGCCGGGGCGATATTCGATGCCGGGAAGCGCGCGGGGCGTCATTCCCGCATCCTGCGGATTTGCCGCCCCCGTCGCAAACCCGGACAATCCGGGCAGTAGAGGAGAAAGCGCAATGAACGAGAACAGCCCACCCGAAATCGAACGCGACGTCATGGAATACGACGTGGTGGTGGTGGGCGCGGGCCCGGCCGGCCTGTCCTTCGCCATCCGCCTCAAGCAACTGAGCCCCGAAACCACCGTCTGCGTGATCGAGAAAGGCGCGACGGTCGGTGCGCACATCCTTTCCGGGGCGGTGATCGAACCCGGTCCGCTGGATGCCCTGCTCCCCGGCTGGCGCGAAGCGCCGCCGCCGATTTGCGTGCCGGCGAAGGATGACGAGTTCTGGATGCTGTCCAGGACCGGCCAGCGCAAGCTGCCCTTGCCGCCCGGCATGCACAACACCGGCAACTTCATCGTCTCGCTCGGCGCGATGTGCGCGTGGCTCGCTCCTCAGGCCGAGGCCTTGGGCGTCGAGGTGTTCCCCGGCTTCGCGGCCGCCGAAACCCTGCACGATGACAGCGGCAAGGTCATCGGCGTGCGCATCGGCGACATGGGCGTCGCCAAGGACGGCAGCCACAAGCCAAGCTTCACGCCCGGCATCGACATCCATGCCAAGGTCACCATCCTCGCCGAAGGCGCGCGCGGATCGCTGACCAAGCAGCTGGTGAAGCGTTTCGGGCTGGATGCGGAATCGGACCCGCAGAGCTACTCCATCGGCATCAAGGAGCTCTGGCAGGTGCCGGAGGATCGCGTCACACCCGGCAAGATCGTGCACACGCTGGGTTGGCCGGCCGACAACCACACCTACGGCGGCAGCTTCGTCTATCACCTCGAGGGCGGACGCGTCGCTTTGGGCTATGTCAGCGGCCTCGACTACCACGACCCCGAATACAAGCCGTGGGAAGCCTTCCAGCAATGGAAGGCGCATCCCTTGATCGCGCCGCTGCTGGAAGGCGGCAGCATCGTCTCCGCCGGCGCGCGCGCGATCGTCACCGGCGGCTGGCAGTCCTTGCCCAAGGTGGAGATGCCGGGTGCACTGCTGATCGGCGATGGCGCGGGCCTGCTCAACGTCCCGAAGGTCAAGGGCACGCACCAGGCCATCAAGTCCGGGATGATGGCGGCCGAACACCTGGTCGCTACGCAACTGGCACCGGAAGGCTTCGACGCCAAGCTGCGCGGCTCCGACGTCATGGCCGAGCTGCGCAAGGTGCGCAACATCAAGCCCGGCTTCAAGAAGGGCTTCTGGTTCGGCATGGCGAATGCCGCATGGGAAACCGTCACCGGCGGCCTGTCGCCCTGGACGCTCAAGCAGACCGCGGATTACGCATCGCTGGACCGCCTGGGCACCGCGGAGCCGGAACGCGACTACGTGCAGCGCACCCTGCCCCCGCGCGATCGCCTGCAGGGCGTGTTCTATGCGTCGACGTCACATGACGAGGATCAGCCGATTCATTTGAAGGTCGCCGACACCGACATCTGCGCCACCCGCTGCGTGGAGGAATACGACAACCCCTGCACGCGCTTCTGCCCGGCGGCCGTGTACGAAATGGTGGAGGATGCCTCCAAGCCGCACGGCAAGCGCCTGCAGATCAATTCCGCGAATTGCGTGCACTGCAAGACCTGCGACATCAAGGATCCATACGAGATCATCACCTGGGTGACGCCGGAGGGCGGTTCGGGACCGAACTACCAGAACCTGTGATGCCGCTTGTCGAATGAACAAACGCCGCCCATGGGCGGCGTTTTCCTTGCACGGGATGTCGCTTCGCTCAGTGCAGCGGCACGCCGGTCTTTTCCTTCGCTTCGTCCGCGCTGACGCCGGGTGCCAGCTCGACCGTCTTCAAGCCTTGCGGCGTGACATCGAACACGCCCAGCTCCGTGATGATGCGGTTGACCACGCCAAGGCCGGTCAGCGGCAGCGTGCACTCCGGCAGGATCTTCGGTGCGCCCGCCTTGGTCGTGTGCTCCATCAGCACCACCACGCGCTTCACGCCGGCCACCAGGTCCATTGCGCCGCCCATGCCCTTGACCATCTTGCCGGGCACCATCCAGTTGGCCAGGTCGCCCTTGTCGGTCACTTCCATCGCACCGAGGATGGCGAGGTCGATGTGGCCGCCGCGGATCATCGCGAACGAATCGTGGCTGCCGAAGAAGCTCGCGCCCGGCATTGCGGTCACGGTCTGCTTGCCGGCGTTGATGAGGTCGGCGTCCACTTCCGAATCCAGCGGGAACGGGCCGATGCCGAGCAGGCCGTTCTCGCTCTGCAGCCACACGTCCATGCCGTCGGGGATGTAGTTGGCCACCAGCGTGGGCAAGCCGATGCCGAGGTTCACATAGGCGCCATCGGTCAGTTCCTGCGCGGCGCGCCGTGCCATTTCATCGCGGGTCCATGTCATCTCAGTTGCCCTCCGTGCGCACGGTGCGCTGCTCGATGCGTTTCTCCGGATTCGCGTTGACCACGATGCGGTCCACGTAGATCCCGGGCAGGTGCACGTGGTCGGGATCGATCTCGCCGATCTCCACCAGTTCCTCCACCTCCGCCACGCAGACCTTGCCGGCCATCGCGCAAGCGGGGTTGAAGTTGCGCGCGGTCTTGCGGAACACCAGGTTGCCGGCCTTGTCCGCTTTCCATGCCTTGACCAGCGAGACATCCGCTTTCAGCGCGGTTTCCAGCACGTACCAGCGGCCGTCGATCTCGCGGGTTTCCTTGCCCTCGGCCACGATGGTGCCGTAGCCGGTCGCGGTGAAGAACGCCGGGATGCCTGCGCCGCCGGCGCGCAGGCGCTCGGCCAGGGTGCCCTGCGGGTTGAACTCGAGCTCCAGTTCTCCGCCCAGGTACTGGCGCTCGAACTCCTTGTTCTCGCCCACGTAGGACGAAATCATCTTCCTGATCTGCCGGGTCTCCAGCAGCTGGCCCAGGCCGAAGCCGTCCACGCCGGCGTTGTTGGAGATCGCGGTGAGGTTCTTGACTCCGGAGTCGCGCAATGCGGCGATCAGCGCCTCGGGAATGCCGCACAGGCCGAAGCCGCCGACGGCGAGCGTCTGGCCATCGGCGACGATACCGTCGAGCGCGGTCTGCGCATCGGGCTGGAGCTTGGTTTGACTCATCGGACGCGTACCTGGGGAGGGACCGATGGCTAGTTTAGCGTGCCGACGCGTGCGATCCCCGGCATCGGCCGAAGGTACAGGGTCAGGCGCGGCCGTAGGCGTCGTCGAAACGCTCGATGTCGTCTTCGCCGAGATAACTGCCCGATTGCACCTCGATCAACTCCACCGGAGTCCCGGTCGTGTTGCGCAGGCGATGCACGCTGCCTTGCGGGATGTAGGCGCTCTGGTTGGCTTTCAGTTCGAACACGCGATCGTCGCAGGTGACTTCGGCGACGCCCGAAACGACGACCCAGTGTTCGGCCCGATGGCGATGCCGCTGCAGGCTGAGTGCCGCACCCGGCTTGACCACGATGCGCTTGACCTGGAAGCCCGGCCCGACCGCCAGCGAGTCGTAGCTGCCCCACGGGCGATAGACCTTGCGATGGTGCAGGTGTTCGGTGCGGCCTTCGGCCTTCAGCCGATCCACCAGCTTCTTCACGTCCTGCACGTGGTCGCGATGGGCCACCAGCACGGCATCGGCGGTATCGACCACGATCAGGTCGCGCACTCCAAGCGTCGCCACCAGCCGGTCGTCGGCCGCCTGCAGGTAGCTGTCGCGGGTATCGAAGGCCAGCGTGTCGCCGAGCTGCACGTTGCCCTCGGCATCGCGTTCGGCCACGCTCCACAGCGAAGACCAGGAGCCGACATCGCTCCAGCCGCAGTCCACCGGCACCACCGCGGCGCGGTTCGCGCGCTCCATCACCGCATAGTCGATGGAATCGCCGGGGCTTTCCGCGAAGGCATCGGCATCGACGCGGATGAAGTCGAGGTCGCGGCTGGCCCCGGCATATGCCCGGCGCGCCGCCGACAGGATGGCCGGTGCGTGTTCGCCGAGCGCGGCCAGATAGGCGTCCGTGCGGAACAGGAACATGCCCGAATTCCAGAGATAGTCGCCGCTCTCCAGGTAGGCCTGGGCGCGCGCGGCATCGGGCTTCTCGACGAAGGCGGAAATCGCATGCACGCCTTCGCCCAGCATCGCCCCGGCGCGGATGTAGCCATAGCCGGTTTCCGCATACTCCGGCCGGATGCCGAAGGTGACCAGCGCTCCGGCCTGCGCTTCGGGCAGGCCGGCCGCGACCGCGGCACGGAACGCGGGCTCGTCGCGGATCAGGTGGTCGGCCGGCAACGCCAGCAGGATGCCTTCCGGATCGCCGGCGAGCACATGCAGGGCCGCCAAGGCGATGGCCGGTGCGGTGTTGCGTGCGACGGGTTCGAGCAGGATGCCGCCGCTGGGCATGCCGATGGCCTGCAACTGCTCGCCGACCATGAAGCGATGGTCCTCGGCGCAGACCGTCACCACCGGCGCCACGCCGTCGAGCGTGCGCACACGGCGCGCGGTGGCCTGGAACAGGGTCTCGTCGCCCACCAGCGACAGGAACTGCTTGGGCGTGTTGCTGCGCGAACGCGGCCACAGGCGCGTGCCGCTGCCGCCGCTGAGGATGACGGGATGGATCATCGGACGCCCATCGTGGCTGGTGCCCCTAGGCTATCAAGCGCGGGCGGCCAGCGCGTCGAGGACGCCGTCCAGGCCGGCGTGCCAATCCGGCAGCGACAGCCCCCAGTCGCGCTCCAGCGAAGCGGTATCGAGCACCGACCACGCCGGCCGCTGCGCAGGGGTCGGGAACTCGGCGGTGGCGATCGGCACCACCCTCGGCTTCTTGTCCAGCAAACCGCGCGCGAACGCGCCATCAACGATGGCCTCGGCGAAGCCGTGCCAGCTGGTGCGGCCATGCGGCGTCAGGTGCCAGGTGCCGACGGGACGATCCGGTGCCGCGACGACGTGCGCAGTGACATCGGCGATCAAGGCCGCAGGCGTGGGCGTACCGAACTGGTCGGCCACCACCCGCAGTTCGTCGCGCTCCCTGGCCAGCCGAAGCATGGTGAGCAGGAAATTCCTGCCGTGCTCGGCATAGACCCACGCCGTGCGCAGGATGGCATGCGGGCAACCGCTGGCACGGATGGCCGCCTCGCCAGCCAGCTTGCTTTCGCCGTAGACGCCGAGCGGCGCGGTCGGATCGTCCGGCAAGCAGGGGCGACGCCCTCGTCCGTCGAACACGTAGTCGGTCGAATAGTGGACGAGATAGGTACCACTCGACGCGCATGCGTGCGCCAGCACCGCAGGCGCTTCGGCATTGGCGCGGAAGGCGGCTTCGGGCTCCGCTTCGGCCTTGTCCACGGCGGTGTACGCGGCGGCGTTGACCACCACATCCGGCGCAATGCGCTCAACCAAGGCGGCGAGCGCCTGCGGCGCATCAAGGTCGGCGACTTCGCACGTCCCGCCACCGGACAGGCGCCCGTCGCGCGTCGCGCACACCAGCGTGCCCAGCCCGGACAGGCTGCGTCGGCACTCGCTGCCGACCTGGCCGTTGGCGCCGAGGAGCAGGATCTTCACGCAGCACTCCTCTGCTGCCATCGCCATGCATCCTTGCAGATGTCGTCCAGCCCTCGCTGCGCCCGCCAGCCAAGCTCGCGTCGCGCGCGCGCAGGATCCGCCCAGACCTCGGCCAGATCGCCGTCTCGTCGACCGACTACGCGATGCGGCACATCGACTCCGTTGACGGCAGCGAAACGCTCGATCATCTCCAGGACACTGCACCCCTCGCCACGCCCGAGATTAAAGACCTGCCAGCCCGGCACGAACGATGCCATCGCCTCGAGCGCCGCAACATGCCCCTCGGCCAGATCCATTACGTGGATGTAGTCGCGGATGCCGGTGCCGTCACGGGTCGGATAGTCGTTGCCGAAGATGCGTACCTCGGGCAGCAATCCCGCTGCAACCCGCGCGATATAGGGCATCAGGTTGTCGGGGGAACTCCGTGGATTCTCCCCCAGTTCTCCCGAAGGATGCGCGCCTGCCGGGTTGAAGTAACGCAGGCTGAGCGCACGCAATCCCGGCCAGGCGCAACAGAGATCCTGCATGGCCAGTTCGGCGATCAACTTGCTGCGTCCATAGGGGTTGAGCGGTCCGAGAGGCGCATCCTCGGTGACAGGCATGCATGCATCGGCCGCATACACCGTGGCGGACGAACTGAAGATCAGGTTGCCGGTCCCGGTTTCCTGCATGCACCGCAGCAGGTTGATCATGCCGTTGATGTTGTTGTCGTAGTAGCGCAACGGGTTGGCAACGCTTTCACCGACCGCCTTCAATGCCGCGAAATGGATGACGCAATCGAAGTCACCCACCTCCATGACATGGATGAGGCGGCCATAGTCGCGCACGTCGCCAACGAGCAAAGGCACATCGCCTCCGGCGTACAGGGCGGCTCGGGCAACCATCTCTGCGGAACCATTGCAGAGATTGTCGTAGACGGTGACGTCGTGCCCGCGCTGGAGCAGCGAGCACACCACATGAGAACCGATGTATCCGGCGCCGCCGCATGCCAGCACTTTCATGACGACCGCTCCGGTCGCAACGAGAGGTCACGCAAGCGACGCGCATCCGGCATTTCTTCCACCTCAGCCAACCATGGCCGGAAGACGGTCCGGCGGCACGTCGCGAAGGAACGGAGCCGCTGAATCCTTGGGCGAAAGGGATGGCGTGGCGAACGGCCAGTCGATGGCCAGGTCCGGATCGTTCCAGGCGATGTTCGCATCCGCCGACGCATCGTAGGTTTCGGTGCACAGATAGGTGAAGACGGCACTTTCGCTCATGACCGCGAACCCGTGTGCGAACCCTTCGGGAATCCAGAAGTGTCGCTTGTTGTCGGCGCTGAGCACCACCGCCGTCCATTTCCCGAAAGTCGGGGAATCCCGGCGAATGTCCACCGCGACATCCCATACCTCGCCCCGCACGACTGAAACAAATTTGCCCTGCGGCTTCGGCCACTGGTAGTGCAGGCCGCGCAGCACGCCCCTGTTCGACGAGGAGACGTTGCCCTGCCGCCACTGCATGGCGAGGCCGTGCTCCGCCAGCTTGTCGGCATTGAAGGATTCGTAGAAGAAGCCGCGCTCATCGCCGAACACGCGCGGCTCCAAGATCAGGCATCCCGGCAAGCCGGTTTCGATCACCTTCACGGCACGTACCCGCGTTCGGGAAGCTGCAACAGGTACTGCCCGTAGCCGTTCTTGGCCAGCGGCATGGCCAGCGCCTCGAGCCGCGCAACATCGATCCAGCCGTTGTTGAAGGCGATTTCCTCGGGGCAGCACACGCGAAGGCCCTGCCGCGCCTCGATGGTCTCGATGTAGTTCGCGGCCTCAAGCAGCGACTGGTGGGTGCCGGTGTCGAGCCAGGCGTAACCGCGCCCCAGCTGCTCGAGGTGCAACGATCCCTCCGCAAGATACGCCTTGTTGAGATCGGTGATCTCCAGCTCGCCGCGCGGCGAGGGCTTGAGCCCGGCGGCGAACTCCGGCGCCCGCCCGTCGTAGAAATACAGTCCGGTCACGGCGTAGTGGGAGCGGGGATTGGCCGGTTTTTCCTCGAGGCCGACCACGCGGCCGTCGCCGTCGAATTCCGCCACGCCGTAACGCTCCGGGTCCTGCACCCAGTAGCCGAACACCGTCGCGCCCGCGTCGCGGGCATCCGCACGCTTGAGCATCGCGGTAAGGCCCGGGCCGTGGAAGATGTTGTCCCCGAGCACGAGGCAGCTGGGCGCCCCGTCGAGGAATTCGCGGCCGAGCACGAACGCCTGCGCGAGGCCGTCCGGGTTGGGCTGGGCAACGTATTCGAACTTCATTCCCCACTGCGAGCCATCGCCCAAGAGCGCCTTGAACAGGGCCTGCTCGTGCGGGGTGTTGATGATCAGCACTTCGCGGATGCCCGCCAGCATCAGTACGCTCAGCGGGTAGTAGATCATCGGCTTGTCGTAGACCGGCAGCAGTTGCTTGCTGAGGGCCTGCGTGATCGGGTACAGGCGGGTGCCGGAACCGCCGGCCAGGATGATGCCCTTGCGTTGCATGCGTCGCGTCTCCTTGAGTTCCTACGCCTGGCCGATGCGTTCGAGCCGGTAGCTGCCGTCCAGCACCCGCTCGACCCACGGCTGGTTGCCCAGGTACCAGTCCACGGTTTCGGCGATGCCCTGCTCGAAGCTGTGCGCCGGTTCCCAGCCGAGTTCGCGCTTGAGCCTGGAGGCATCGATCGCGTAGCGGCGGTCGTGGCCCGGCCGGTCCCTGACGTAGGTGATCTGCGATTCGTAGCGACCGCCGTCCGCGCGCGGGCGCTTCACGTCGAGCAGCGCGCAGATCGTTTTCACGACCTCGATGTTCTGCTGCTCGGCATTGCCGCCGACGTTGTAGGTTTCGCCGATCCTGCCGCCACCCAGCACGCGGCGGATGGCGGTGCAGTGGTCGCCCACGTACAGCCAGTCGCGCACGTTCTTGCCGTCGCCGTAGATGGGCAGCGCTTCGCCCGCGATGGCCTTGGCGATCACCAGCGGGATCAGCTTTTCGGGGAACTGGTACGGACCGTAATTGTTCGAGCAGTTCGTCGTCAGCACCGGCAACCCGTAGGTATGGTGGAAGGCGCGCACCAGATGGTCTGACGCGGCCTTGGACGCCGAGTACGGCGAATTCGGCGCGTACGGGGTCTCTTCGGTGAAGAGCCCGGTATCGCCGAGCGACCCGTACACCTCGTCGGTCGAGACGTGCAGGAAACGGAACGCCGCGCGTTCCGCCTCGTCCAACGACCGCCAGTGGTCGCGCGTCGCCTCCAGCAGCGCGAGCGTGCCGACCACGTTGGTCTGCACGAAAGCGGCCGGACCATCGATCGAACGATCGACATGGCTCTCGGCGGCGAAGTTGACGACGGCTTCGGGGCGGTGTTCGTTCAACAGGCGCGACACAAGGTCGCCGTCGCCGATGTCGCCCTGCACGAAGACATGGTTCGGGTTGCCGTCCAGCGAGGACAACGTGTCGAGGTTGCCGGCGTAGGTCAGGACGTCGAGATTGACGACCTTGACGCCATCGCGCACCGCTTCGAGCACGAAATTGCCGCCGATGAAGCCGGCGCCGCCGGTGACCAACCATGTCCGCATGATCATCTCCAAGGTACAAACCCGCCAATTGTAAGCTTTCGCGCCATCATGCAAGCCCGTTTCGCTAGAATATCGGCATGACAAGGCGGCCCCGTGGCCCGCCAGCGGTGATTCATCCACATGAAGATTCTCGTCGGCTACAAGCGCGTCGTTGACGCCAATGTCCGCATCCAGGTCAAGCCCGATGGCTCGGGCGTGGTGACCGAGGGCGTCAAGCTCGCCCCCAACCCCTTCGACGACATCGCGCTTGAAGAGGCCCTGCGCCTGCGCGACAAGGGCATCGCCAGCGAGGTCGTCGTCGCCACCATCGCCCCGGCGGACGCCCAGCCGCACCTGCGCAACGGGTTGGCGATGGGCGCCAACCGGGCCATCCACGTGGTCGCGGACGGTCCCGTGCAGCCGCTGGATGCGGCCCGCGCGCTGTTGAAGCTGGTCGAGAAGGAGCAGCCCGATCTGGTCCTGCTGGGCAAGCAGGCGATCGACGACGACGCCAGCCAGACCGGCCAGATGCTCGCCACCTTGTGGGGCCGTCCGCAAGCCACATTCGCCAGCAAGTTGGCCGTGGACGGCGGCAAGGCCACCGTGACCCGCGAAGTGGATGCCGGCCTCGAGACACTGGAAGTCGACCTGCCTGCCGTGGTCACCACCGACCTGCGCCTGAACGAACCGCGCTTCATCAAGCTGCCGGACATCATGAAGGCCAAATCCAAGCCACTCGAAACCATTTCGATGGCGGAGCTGGGGATCGAATCCGGTCACGGGCTGAAGGCGACCCACCATGCCGCGCCGGCCCAGCGCAGCCGCGGCGTGATGGTCAAGGATGCGGCGGAACTCGTCGCCAAGCTCAAGGAAAAGGGGTTGCTCTGATGTCCAAGGTCCTCATCGTCGCCGAACACCTCGACGGCAAGCTGAACGCTGCGACTGCGAAATGCGTCTCGGCTGCCCGCGCGCTCGCCCCTGACGCCATCGACATCGTCGTCCTTGCCGCCGACCCGGCTGCCATCGCCGCCGAAGCCGCCAAGATCGAGGGCGTATCGAAGGTGCTGGCCGTCGCCAATCCGGCCAACGCGCACGCCATCGCGCAAGTGCTGGCACCGCAGGTGGCGAAACTGGCCGCCGGCTACAGCCATGTCTTCGGCCCCAGCACCACCTTCGGCAAGGACCTGATGCCCTGCGTGGCCGCACTGCTGGACGCGCCCCAGGTTTCGGATCTCATGGCCGTCGAAGGCGCGCATACGTTCAAGCGCCCGATCTATGCGGGCAACGCCATCGTAACCGTCGAGGCGCCGGCCGACCGCACCGTGGTCGCCACGGTGCGCACCGCCTCCTGGCCCCAGGCCCCGGAGGGCGGCAACGCAGCGGTGGAAAACATCGAGATCGCTGCCGAACTCCCGGCGCACACCCGCTTCATCGGGCTGGAATCGGGCACCTCCGACCGCCCCGACCTGCAGAGCGCGAAGCGCGTGGTTTCGGGCGGCCGCGGCGTCGGCAGCGAGGAGAACTTCAAGATCATCTATGCCTTGGCCGACAGGCTGGGTGCCGCCGTGGGCGCCTCCCGCGCGGCAGTCGATGCCGGCTACGTCCCCAACGACATGCAGGTGGGCCAGACCGGCAAGATCATCGCACCCGAACTCTACGTGGCCGTCGGCATCTCCGGCGCCATCCAGCACCTCACCGGCATCAAGGACGCGGGCACCATCGTCGCCATCAACAAGGATCCGGACGCGCCGATCTTCGAGATCGCCGACATCGGACTGGTGGGCGACTTGTTCCAGCTGCTTCCGGAACTGGAGCGCGCACTGTGAGTTCCATCATGGCCATCTCCGGCAGTTTTACGGACTGACCGGGCGCACGACACGCACCCCCACACGAGGCCGTCGATATCATGTCCTCTCCACTTCAGCCGTTAGCCTACACCGCACTTGAGCGCATCCGGGTGCCCAGACCCGTGGATCGGCTTGACTGGATCGCCGGGTTCGCGCGCGACAAGACGGTTTTCGATCTCGGGGCGCTCGACGAGACCGCCTACCAAAAGAAGCAGAGCTCGGACACATGGCTACACGCACGATTGTCCGCGGTCGCCCGCACGGTCGTCGGCTTCGACAATTCCCGGATGGTTCCGCCCGACGGGCTGCAGACCGGACCCAACTCCAGGATCATCAATCACGATATTTTCCGCCTCGGCGATGCAGTCGGGGAGTACGGGGTACCCGATGTCGTGGTAGCGGGTGAGCTCATCGAGCATCTGCCGGATGCTGGCTGCTTCCTGGCTTCCTTGCGCGATGTCCCGGCGTTGCAGGACGCGACTTTCGTTATGTCAACGCCCAATGCCTGTTCCTGGCACAACTGGATGATCGGTCTGGCATCGATGGAATCCACCCACGAAGACCATCTCGCGATCTATTCCTACAAGGTGCTCAGGACTGTGTTCGAGCGCAACGGTTTCGAGGTGCTGACACTGCAGCCATACCATGCGCGTTTCCACGAGATGCTCGCCACCAGCAGCGGTGTGGCCAGAATCGCCACGCGCGCGTTCCAGGGAGCCGTCAACCTAGGGGAGCGTCTGGCTCCCGTTCTGAGCGGTGGCTGGATCGTCATCGCACGCATCGCCCGGCCCCCTACCGGCGCCTGACGCATGGCTTTCCCCTGATCCGGGTAATCCGCGCTGCACCGTCGCCTTGGCGAGATGGCGTGCGAGCCGGGTGATTTCCTGATGCTGCTCGCGCTGATTGAGCGCCAGGTTGAGGATCATCAGGAAGCTCAACGCCGTGTAACTGTAAAAAACCAAATCCGCCGCACGGCCCACGCCCAGGGAATGGGCCAGGCGATCGGCAACTTGTGGAAACCATACCAACCCGATCCCGGCAAGCGCGAGGACGAGCAGTCCGGCTGCAATGGGTCGCGAGCGTCGCCACTCGCGCAACGCGTAGAGCACGAGCAGGAAGCCGAACAACATCAAGAGATAACGGATCACTTGCGCAACCTCGCAAGGAACAAGTCGAGCATGATGTTGAACGCGCCAAGTCCGGACTGCCCCTTGGCAATCGAATATTTCGTGTAGCGGATATGGACGGGAACTTCGACATAACTGAGTCGGTGCCGGCCGATCTCTTCGAGTATCTCGGAAGCGTGCGCCATCCGGTTCTGGCGTAGCCGGATGCAACGCGCCGCATCGGCGCGAAGGACCCGCAGACCATTGTGTGCGTCACTCACATTCATGCCCGTCGTGATACGGGTGAACACCGTCGCCGCACGCAATAACAATCGCCTGGCCGGCGGGACGGAATCGGCATGCCTGATGAATCGGCTACCCAGTGCAATCTGGGTGCCGCTGCCTTCCAAGGCAGCCACCATGGTCTGTACGTCGTCCGGATCGTGCTGCCCGTCGGCGTCGAATGTCGCCACGTAATCGAACCCTTGCGCAACCGCGAATTCAATGCCGGTCTGCAATGCCGCGCCTTGCCCCAGGTTGATGGGATGGGTGAGCACCGTCGCGCCTGCGGCCAAGGCGATGTCGCCGGTCGCGTCGCTCGAACCATCGTCGACAACGATGACATCGGGAAATTTCCTGCAAGCGTCCTTCACCACTTCAGCGATCACTACGCCTTCGTTGTACGCCGCCACTACCAGCGCGACGCGCGGCGTGGCGGCGGCCGTATTCATGGCTCGTATGCCATCAGCAGCACTCCGAAGGTCAGCAACGACAGGCCGGCCCACTGCTGCAACGAGAGGCGCTCACCATAGAAGAACCAGGCCGCGAAACCGGTCAGCATGTAGACGATCGCGCTGTTGATCGCGAAGGCCACCGCGAGTTTTTCCCGTGTGAGGACGAAAAACCAGGTGACGTAACCCGCGACCTGGAAGAACAATGCGAGCCAGACCATCGGGCTGATCGCGGCATGCAGGAGGAATTGCGCAGGCCCTTCCGCCAAGTACGCTTTCAGGGCCGGGTTGTTCACGGCCCCCTTCAATACCAATTGGCCGGCAAGTGTGCAGATGGCCGTCAGCGCGATCATCGCGTACAGGGTAAAAGCGTTGATGGTCATGGGAGATATCCTCGATAAGACAGCGCGTAAAGGCGTTGCAACGGTACGGATATCGCCCGCGGCCACATCTCGGCGAATACCATCTTATCCTCACGCCTCCGCGCTCCGTCATCCAGGCAGCGTGCGGTCTCGCTGGCCCCATGCACTCTGTGCGACATCATTTTCTCTCGTATCCGCGCAATCCCGGCCGTTCTCGACAGATCGACCCAAGCCATCCAGTCCATGTTCGTTCTCAGGTCCTCGCGAAACACGAAATCGGGGTGCAATCGCATGTTGATCGTAACTGCAGGGCAGCTCACCGGATTGCCGAAGCCCAGCAGTATCCGCCTGGCGAGCGATCCGCGGATCTGCTGCCTTCCAAGAAAGGCCGATCCCGCCAATAGCCGCTTCACTCGCTGGTTCATGCTTGCTCCGCGCACGGCGCCAGCTTCATCGACCTCACGGGCATCGGTGAACGCGAAGCCGCAATCGCCGCTTCCTGCCACCAGCGTCATCACGGATTCGCTGAAGCCCGGATCGTACAGATCATCCTGATGAGCAACGGTGATCCAGTCGGCATCCGACTGCCGCAACGCCATGTTCCAGTCACGACCGATGCCGAGGTTGGGGGCGTGCACATTCAGACTGGCGCCATGGCGAGCGCACAACGCATCCAGCCCGTCGTACGGCGTGGATGTCGCCACATGGATCCGCGACGGCCGCCGTTGCGCAGCCAGGGAAGCCAAGCAGGCATCGAGATAAGGTGATTGTCCGTAAGCCGGCACGACGAATGCGTGGCGCGCTGTCATGCTGCGCGATCCCGTCCATGCGCCAAGGGGCTCTTCAAGCCGTATGCAGAAGTGGCCAACACGATCCAGAACAGCGATACGAGGCAGATCGCGGCATACAGATAGCGGAAATCGCAAGCCACCGATGCCGGCAAATAGGAGAGGTACAGCAACCCTGCGGCCGCAGCCACGGACGACGCCCCCAGCTTCAGGCGCACTGGCATGCGCAGGAACGGCAGAAGCACCAGGCCCGCAAGCAAAGCCCCGAGATAGGCAAAATGACGGAATATCGGCCAGTCTAGGATCATCCGCGAATATCCGTAGATCGTGCGATCGCGTGCATCTTGCCCGGGTTCGAATCCGATCTGCCTCAGGTTTTCCAAGTTGCCGTCGACGCCGACATGGACAGGAAGGCATGCCTCCACGCCATTGATATCGAGGATCGACGACCAGACTGCAAACTTGTGTCTGACGAAGGCCGGGAACTCCGCTCGTGCCAGCGCCATCCATCGTTGCCTGAGCAACGTGTCGCCTTCACCCGCCATCCACTGCATCAACTGCGGACTGCGGGTCAGGTAATCGCCGCGGTCCGGGGTATATATTCTGCGGGCCTCCTCGCGCATTTGTTCGGGCACTTCGAACGGGAGATCCCGAGTGGGGGTGCGTGAATAAGTGAGCGTGCCGGCAATGTCATACATCATGATCCCGCGATACCCAATCGCGTCACCGTACTGTGTCGGCGTATCAATGGTCTTCGAAACCGCGGCGCGCATCGAAACGACAGCCAGCACGAAGGCCAGGACGATCATGGCGGCACGCAGGAGCGCACGCGCTTTCGGCAGATCCCTTTCCCAAGACACGGCGAATACGGGCACCAGCAGCAGGACGGGAGCCATGAAGATGCCGTGTTGCCGGACCTTCATGCCCACGCCGAGGACCACGGCGCTGCCCAATGCAAGCAGCCACATGGCTGGCCCCTGCCGTACCGCGGCGATCAGCCCCAAGGAACCTCCCGCCAGCATCAAGCTGCTGAACAACACGTCCTTCCAGACGATTCCGACGTAAGCCATCAGAACCGGGTTGAGCAACACGGCGAGCGGCACGAGAATGCCCGACATGGCCCAGGGCACTCGGACAAGGGTCCGTTCGGCGCGGTCTAGCAGCAAGGCGGAAGCGACTATTCCAAACGACAGGAAGGTCATGGCGCTGTTGAGCGCGACCATCCTTGCCGAACCGGTCGGCCCCGGCCCCAGCCAACGCAGGATCGCCGACATCGATGGCGGGTTCCAAGTCACCGAACGCCCCAGGTAAGCTTCGTACAGCTGCATGCTCGAATCCATCGAGACATGGCCGATGCCGTGGTACCACATGCCGAATCCCGCCAGCGCCAGCGCCAGCAGGTTCAGGGTGACGATTGCTACCCATACGAAGGCGGAAACCGGCCGGCTGCCATCGACGGCCCCTTGATGCAACGGACCGGCCACTCCCCTCTCGCCTGTGTCAATCGCCCCGGCCATGAGCTTATTGCACGATCATGCCTTGGTGGGTTGGACAGACGGCTGTTTCATCCCCGTCCACCGACACGACGTAGATGGCGTATTCGCCAGGTTCCACGCCCTTGAACGATGCATCCTGCATGAAGCCGGCTTTGCCGAAAGCGGGATTGTCGAAGAACTTGGCGACATCCTCACGGTCGCCGCCGGTCATGGACGCCAAGGCATAGGTCTTGTTGCCGGTAAGCATGATCTCGATACCGGCCGGAACGACACCCTTGTCCTTGTTCACCGCGAACCCCACCATCCGGTAAACCGCATCACGGGCAACCTGATAGGTATTGGGTTTGCTAGATGTGGCCGCGGCCCCCTCGGGGGCGATCACCACGTTCTCGATCGAGCACACGCCGGCATTGGCTTTGGCAGCCAGGCCATCCTGCGTCTCGGCCGAAGGCACGAATAACGGTGCTGCCGGAACCGGAACCGCGGGCTCCTGCTCCGAAAGCGGAGGCATGGTGCCGGCTTGGGGATCCGCGATACCGCCGGGCGGCGTGCCGCCGTTCTCGCTGCAAGCGGCCAGCAGTAGGCACGCCAGCGCTGCAGCGGCAAGGTGAGGGTACTTCATGAATCGATCTCCTGACTGGATATTTTTGTCACGCAATCCCTAGCGCATCAAAGCCGACAACAGGCCCCCTAGCCCGTCCCGCCTGTACTTGCATCGAATCCGCCGCAGCATCACCCGCCTTGCGCTTCTGTCGGCAAGCGCGGAAACGAGGATGTCGAACTTGGAACCATACCCGAGCGCCGTCGGGCTCATTTTTTTTTTTGGAAGTACTCGGGGTGTTCCAGCACGCCCTGGGTCTCCATCCAGCCTTTCAGCGAGCTGGGTCCGGCGACATCGAATGGATCCACGAAAACGGCCTGCAGGTCGGGGCGCTGGCGATAAAGCCGGCGGTGTTCGAGCGGAATCGCCGATCCGTCATTGTACCGGCCATAGGCCCAGGCCACCGATGCCGCCGGCTCCCGGTTATCGAAACGTGCTTCTCGCGCATACCAGTCGATCAGGCTGGCGACGGTGGAGTTTCCGTCCGAGTACTTGTCGGCCATGGCACGGTGAGCGCCCGAATCGAAACCAGTGAAATGGTAGAAGCCCAGCGGCTCGCCTTCCACCGTATAGCCCGTTCCGAAATCGCCGGCGACACGACGGGTCGGGATGTTCCAAGTAGCCACGTTGAAGCGCGGGCTCTTCAGGATACCAACGCCGTCGAAGAAAGCAGGAGCCAGGTCGATCCATCGCTGGTCGGTGAAAAGCCCGCCCGGAATGTCGGCGACGCAGAAATGGTAGATCCTGTCGGCCCACCAGCGTGCAAAGCGCCGGCCTTCCGGCGTGTTTCGCACGCCCAGGAAGCCAAGATTGTAGATGCCGTGCTTGAGCGCGGAAATCTCGTTGTCGCGTATTCCTTCGAGCTCTGTCTCGGGGGTGGTCAGGTGCGGCGTCAGCACCACGTTCTCACGGTTCAGTCGCTCCAGCATGTCGTCCAGCCGCGAGAACAGGACCATGTCCGGGTCGAAGTACACGACCCGATCCACGTCGGGGTCTTCCAGCAATTGCAGCAACGCGAAGGGCTTGATCGCCGTGGCCAGCTCGACGATGGTGTGGAAATAGGTCCAGCGCCGTCGGTCGGGGATATCCAGGTCGTCGAGCGCGATCACCCGATCAATGGGCTCGCCGTCAAATGCCACGCGCGGATCCCGCTGGTCGGCAAGCGCGAGGCATATCTCGAATTCGGGGTGGAACTTGCGGATCGACGTACAAAGCTTCCGAACCTTCGGAAGGTAATTGAGTGCGGCCGACGTGTAGACAACCGTCTTGGTCATGTTCTGTATTCCTCTGCGTCGGACGGTTCCCCGAACCCGCGGCTGGCAAATGCGATTATCTCATCCAAAGCGACGGCAGGGTCCAGTCGGCTTATGACCAACCCTTTCGGGTAGTCCGCCACGCGTTCGGCCGGCGCTCCCATCGGAAACACCGCAACCGGCATATCCATCGCCATGTATTCGGCGGTGACGTAAGAGTAAGTCTCGGCGCATACGGATGGTAGCATCGCCATGGCCACACCATGTTTCTCGAACATATCCGGAAGCTCGCCCCGCCGATACTCGCCGAACACTTCAATGGGATCGCCCGGCTCGTGCTGTTCCAGCGTACCGAAAACCAGGAACCGTACCGGCACCCCGCGTTCGCGCGCAAGCACCGCCATTTCCTTCAGCATCAGTGCGCCCTTGGCGATGTTGACATGTCCTGCGACACCCACCACCAATGGCACCGCACTGCGCCCGGCTATCGGTCTCACGCCATCCAGATCGATCGTGTGCTGCCGCAGCTCGATGATTTCCGGCCGCAGCGCGGGATACGCCTTGTGCAATATCCCGACCGAAGCGCGGGAGAACGCCACGACCCGGTCACATGCACCCAGCAGGCTCGCCCAGGCCTGCCGCCATTCGGGAATGCCCGGACCGTTGTGGCCCAAGGTGTGGCGACTGTTGCGCGGAAGGCAGTTGGCGCAGACATCCATTGCAGGGATGCCGCAGAAACGGTCATCTGTGCCGATCAGCGTCCATGATGGACAGACCGCATGGAAATCATGCAGATAGAGCAAAAGCGAATCGCCCGCCGCCTTCGCGCGACGCGCCGCACACCAACGCACGACTCCCAGCGGGTCGTCGTACGACACCAGTTCATTGAGATGGATGTCGAGTGCCTCGAACGAATCCAGCCTGTCCAGCAGCTGCCGCAGGTCATCGACGCGCCAGTTCGCTTTCCATCCCTTCCATGCAAGGCTGATCGCATAACGCAATTCATGCAGTACCGGAGCGACGTACATCACCGGCATCCCACGGGCGACGAGATTGGCGTGCAACTCGTCGGCGAACCGATTCGCGCCACCTCCCATCGCGTGGTCGAAAATCACGTGCATCCGAGGATGCGAAAAACGCAATCGGGCGCGTAGCGGCATGCCCGCCCACCACGCCGCCCATCCCCGCACGACGGTGATGGTCGGGGCGATGGCGGCACGCCAACCGTCTCTCCGGACTTTGTCCAGGGCGCGACGCCAGAGCGGAGTGCCGCTGCCCTGCGGATCACCCCCAGTGCCCGCGAAACACGCCACCGGAATTGCCACGCTCTCTACTCCGCCGCCGCGGAAAGCGACTTCCATTTCTGCATGAGACGGCGGAGCGGTCAATCTGGGCACCGATCCGGTGATCAGGAACCCCGCATGGACGGCATGGGACACCTCCGGGAACGCATCGCGCACATCCTCCCTGCGCCCGCCCGGCAGGCAGGCGATCACGTACGTGGTCCCGTCTGCGCCCCGCAGCCTGAGATCCATCGATGCAGGGATGCGCTCCGGATGCAGGAACCAGCCCCAGCCGAAACAACGACCGTTGCGGAACACGACGGAATCGATCTGGCAGTACGTATTCATTCGAAGGTTCCGCCGTCGGGTCTGTGTCCGCGGATCCGATGCCATGCGCCGGCAACAGCCTCCCGGATACGCCACCAGCGCGTAGTCGTGACCGCCTCGAGACGGTCAGAAACCTGGCCCAGCCGCGAATCCAGCACCCTGATTTCCTCCCGGAATGCAATCGAACGGGCTTCTTCGGCCTCAAATGCATGCTGCAGTGCCTCGGCTTGGCGAAGGCGGCCGATCGACCGGATCTCTTCAGCAGCGAACGCGGCCTGCGTCGATTGCAGTTCCTGGTGCAACGCCTCCGCTTCCGCCATCCGCCGTTGCGAGCGCGCTTCCTCCGCAGCGAACGCGGCCTGCGTCGATTGCAGTTCCTGATGCAGCGCCTCCGCTTCCGCCATCCGCCGTTGCGAGCGCGCTTCCTCCGCAGCGAACGCGGCCTGCGTCGATTGCAGTTCCTGATGCAGCGCCTCCGCTTCCGCCATCCGCCGTTGCGAGCGCGCTTCCTCCGCAGCGAACGCGGCCTGCGTGGATTGCAGTTCCTGATGCAGCGCCTCCGCTTCCGCCATCCGCCGTTGCGAGCGCACCTCCTCCTCGGCGAAGGCAGCCTGCGTCATATCGAGTTCGTGCTGAAGCCGCTCGGCCAGCTCGAGCCGGTCCCTTGAACGCACCTGCTCATTGGCCAGGCTGCCATCGGTGTCATCGAGGCGTTCCTGCAATGCATTCGCCCGACGCTCCTCCGCCAGCGCCGCAGCCTGTAGGCGCCTGCTGCGCGCTTCCCCACGCTCCATCGCCTGCCCGATTGCATCGGTATCGATGCCTTGTGCCGCATGAAGCTCGTTGAACCGGCGTATCGCGCCGCCTGTCACCGCGTCGGGATCGTCCGCAACACGCAGGGATTCGTATACATCGATCGCGAAGCGCATCCACGGCTCGCACATCGTGCTTCGATGCGTCCCGGCGATGTTGTGGCGAAGCGATGGCCGCAACGATTCGAGCGCACCCACCTCTGCCAGTGCGGGATAGCCCAGATGGACCAGCGCTCCGTCCAGCACCTCGCCTCCGCTTTTCATCAGGGCCGTGTAATCCAGGATGGCGCGCGGCATGCCGCGCGACCCCTGCACCGCCTCCAGCACGTGGCGCAACCAGACGATGCACGACAGCACATGAGGCAGTCCATCCCGGCGATCGAGCGATGCCGCCACTTCTGCCGGATGCCGCAGCACCAGCAGGGAGGCCGCCCGCATGCCGTGGCTGTCGAGTACTTTTCTCCAGACCGGCAAGAGCCGGCACATGCGCGGATCCTTCAATGCCCAGGGTGTATGCGACTCGAGGAACGGCCAAAGCCCGGCCTCGATGGCGCCAGCAGCTTCGTCGCCCGCACCCGAATCCGCCCAGCCGACCGGCAACGGCCGCACGTCATGCCAACTACGGCCGATGGCCTGAAGCAACCGCTCGTTGATTCCGACGGCCGCGGCATGCTCGAAATACCCTTCTGGATTATCGGCCGCCGCGGGCACAAGGTCGTCTCCGAGTGCAAAGCCGCGCTCCTGCAGCGCAGCTGCAGTGGCCGAAGTCCCCGAGCGATGCATCCCCAACACGAAAACGCCACGCGTGGCTTCCAGCTTGCGCTTGGCCGCAGTCACGTGATGGCCTCCACGCGTGCATCGGCCCCGAAATCCATGAATCCGGTGGCCTGGGCGCCAGGATCACGCAGGACGCGGAACATCGCGACGTCCAATTGACGAGCCAGGTAGGTTTCCTGCTCGCCGTCCAGCCCGACCACGCCCGCATTGAGGAAATAAGTCCCCATGTTGAATGCGTTGCGGAAGCGGACGCGCACTTCGAACTCGCTGCCTGCCGTAACGAAAGACAGCGGATCGTCTTCAGCATGTGTGACTGCACCGGCCAGCTCGATGCCGGTCAGGCTCTTCACCATCATCCCGAAACGGACGCCCGCTGCGGCTTCGGTGAAGCTGACGCGGAAGGCATAGATGTATTCGTCACCCGGCCTCAGCACGTTCACCCGTTCACCGGTCGGCGTGAGGATGCGGGCATCGGCGATCCGGCAACCGCGCCCTGCGTATTCGACGACGCTCTGCGGCACCAGCCCCGGATCCCAGTAAGCCGGTCCCGGCGCGCGGTGTGCGGGCTTCGCGGCGACGTCATACCCGGCAGCCGTGCTCGGAGAGCCATCGCGTATCTCTCCGCCACGCTCGTCGCGCAACGCGTTCCGGATAGCCTCCTGCTTGCCCGAGGCCGCGTACAGCAGTTTCTGGTAACGGGAGACCACATCCTTGGCCGCACCGACGGACAACAGTTCCCCCCGGTCGAGCAGGACGGCGCGGTCGCAAACCTCGGTGACATGACCCGCGGAATGCGAAACGAACAGGATGGTCGTCCCTGCATCGCGCAGCCTGCGGATGCGCGCATGACACTTGCGCTGATAGGCCTCATCGCCTACCGAAAGCGCCTCGTCCACCACCAGCAGATCGGGCTCGACGTGTACCGCGACCGAGAACGCGAGTCGCATGTACATGCCGCTCGAATATTGCTTGACCGGCTGGCCGATGAAGCCCGGGATGTCGGCGAATGCCACGATGTCGTCGTAACGTGCCTGCACCTGTTCGTTCGACAGGCCCAACACGCTGCCGTTGAGGAAGATGTTCTCGGAGCCGGTCAGTTCGGGATTGAAACCCGCGCCAAGCTCCAGCAGCGCCGCGATGCGGCCGCGGACCTCGACGTTGCCAGTGGTCGGCTGCAGCGTCCCGCATATCACCTGCAGCAGGGTGGACTTGCCGGCACCGTTGCGTCCGACGATCCCCACCTGCTCGCCGGGCCGCACTTCGAAGCTGACGTCACGCAGCGCCCAGTATTCGTCGTAGTAACGCTTGCTCTCGCGGCCGATCGCACGGCTGAGGCGTGGCATCAGGTACTGCCGCAACCGATCGGCGGGGCGCGCATAGACCGGATAGCACTTGCCAACCCCTTCTAGCGAAATCATCGGTTCAGAGGACATCGGCGAACCCCGGCCGGGTTTTTTGAAACCAGGCGAAACCGATCCACATCACCAGGAAACCCAGCGCCCACGACAAGCCAAGCGCACCGGCATCAGGGATGCGTCCGGTGATCATCAGCAGTCGAGCCTGTTCGATCCCGTGCGCCAGCGGATTGAGCATCATCAACGAGCGGAATTGCTCGGGAATCGCCTCGACGGGATAGAAGATCGGCGTCAAGAACAACGCCGCCGTCACCAGCAGCCCAATCGACTGGCCGAGATCGCGGAGATAGACACCTAGCGAAGCAAGCAGCCAGGACACTCCTAGCGTCCCCGCCATCACCGGCACCACCACCAGCGGCAAGGCCAGCGCGGTCATCGGGATGCGTCCGAGCACCCACAGCGCGGCCACCACCCAGGCCAGCAGGCTCACCGCGAAATGGAACAGGACGTTCGCCATCTGCACGACCGGCAGGATTTCCAGCGGGAAAACCACGCGCTTGACGTAGTTGGCATTGGACACGATCAGGGTCGGCGCACGCACCACGACTTCGGAGAAGATGCTGAACACGGCCATGCCCAGGAACAGCACGATGGCGAAGGCGGCACGCCCGCCCTGCTCCAGTCCCGACCAGCGCGCGCCGAACACCACGCTGAAGACGAAGGTGTAGATCAGCAGCATCATGACCGGCGTGATCAGGCTCCAACCCATGCCGAGCAGCGACCCCCGGTAGCGCCCGACGATCTCTTGGCGCGCAAGCTGCAGGATCAGGTCACGGTGGCGCCACAGCGAGCCGAACATCTCGCCAGGCATGACCGGATGCTTCGCGGTCATGCAGTGCGACGCCCCCCGACATGCGGCACGTCACCGTACACGGCGCGGAAACTGGCAGCGCGCTCGGCGCTCAGGCGGGACATGACATGCATCGGCGGATTGTAACGCCTGCACCACCTCGCAGGCAGCGAGGCTGTTCAGTTTGCGGCAGAAACCGTCGGGCTCCTTCGCTTCGGCCGCCAGCGGATGCCCTGCAGCGGGCGTTCCACGAGCCGATACGATGCCGCGGCGACCAGCACCATGCAGGCCACCAGGGTGACCGCGGGCAGCGGCCCGGTCGGCCATCCCGCGGCCTTCCAGAAATCGATCACCACCATGTGCCACAGATACATGCTGAAGCTGATCCACCCCAACGCACGCAGGGGACGGTTGGCGAACAGAGCCTCCACGCGAGGGCCGGCATGCAAGAGCGCCAACAGCGCACTCGACCACAGTAGCGCGAAGAACGGAATCCAGCCATGGTTCACATCGGCCGGCACCGCGGCGCCTCGCAACACGGACAACCCGAGCGGCGTGGTGAACCACCAAATCCCCAGCGCGGCCAGCACCCATGCGCCACAGACGATCGTCGCGGCCCGCGATGGACCGCCGCGGGCGCGCCACTGCAGGTCCAGCCAGGCCACGCCGGCACCGGCGATGAACGCAGTCAGGTATGGCCCCAACGCGACCGAATTCACCGCCATCCGGCTCGTCGGCCAGAACATGCAGGCCAGAACGAAGGACACGATGAACATCGCGGCCGTCACAATCGCGGGGAAACGTCGCAGCAGGGTCACAGCGGCCACGATCAGTGGCAGCACCAGATAGGCCTTGAACTCCACCGGAATGCTCCATAGCACGCTCTGTCCTTCCTGCAAGGTCAGGTGCCTCAAGAGCGTCGGCGTGTCGATGCGGTAATGCCAGGCGGGGAGATGAGGCCCCAGCACCCAGCTCGAAAGCAGGACCAGCAGGTAGAGCGGCCAGATCCTCAGCACCCGCCGCAGCGCGTAGTCGATCCATGTATCAGGCTGTCGCAATCCAGCAGGCGGCATGGACAACAGCAGGCGTGTCAGCAGGAACGCGCTGAGCACGAAGAACAGGTAGACGCCGCTCTTGCCGGTGCCCGCCAGGGCCATGCCGGTATTGCCCAGCATACGGTGATTGGACAGGTGGGAGGCGACGACGATCGCGACCGCCAGCCCGCGCAGGCCGTCCAGGGCCTGCAGGCGCCCGGCGGCATCCACGCGCGAGGCGGTCCGGGGTTCGATGGTGTCTGATCGTCGCATGGCCGCCGCGAGTATACGCAGCCCTGTCGCGCGGAAAAAGAAAGGCCCGCCGAAGCGGGCCTTTCCGGTACAGCAGTTGCGATGGAACGATCAGAACGTGGTGTTACCCGCATCCATACGGACCATCTGGGCGTTGCTCACCGCACCAGTGGCGATCTGGGTGATCTGGTACATCGCCTTGACCTGGTTGCCGGAAGTCGCATTGGTGTTGACCGACAGGATCAGGGTGGCGCGCGGCGCGTTGGTGGCGCCGGTGAACAGCTGGTTCAGGTTGATGTGCGTGTCACCCTTGGCCGCCAGCGTACCGGTCAGCATGCCGGCGTTGGTGGTCACGCCGTTGCCGGCTTCCTGCAGGATGCGGATCGAGTACGGCAGCGCGGTCGAGGTGTCGTTGGAGACGACGACGCGGTTGACGTAGTTCGGGTGGAAGTTGGCGATGGTGGCCTGCAGCTCGATGCCTTCCTTCTTGATCACGCCGCCGGCACGGCTCGGCGAGGTGCTGCCGGCCAGCGCGGTGGCGACCAGCGACCAGCTCGCGTCCGGAATGGCCACGTTGCCCGGCACCGCATAGCAGATGTAGTACGGGGTGGCGGCCGGGGTGACGGCGAAGGTGAAGGTCTTGGTGGCGTAGGTCATGTTGACGAACGTGCCGCCACGGTCACAGGTGGCATTGCTGTCCAGCCACAGGTTGAAGCCGGCCGGCATCACGCCCGCCGGAGCACCGACGTCGCCCGAGAGCACGACCTTGGTGGAGGTGCCGTAGATGTCGGCCTGGACAGCGGCAGTGCCGTCCGGCTTGAAGGTGCCGGCCACCAGGCCGAACATCCCGGAACCGGTGTGACCGAGGGTGGTCGGCGTGGCGGTACCGGCATTGTTGGCCGGAGCGATCGCGCCGCCCGGATTCAGGAACATGGAGAAGGCCGGGGCGCCAGCATACGCAGTGATCAGCGTGCCGGTGGCGGTGGTGAAGTTCATGCCGGTGTCGTACTTCAGGTAGGGCTTGTCACCGGTGGTGTAGATGCGGCCGGCGGTACCGCCGGCAAAGGCGTCGGCCGGCAGCTGGTACAGCGAGAAGGTGCAGTTGGCGTTGGCCAGGCTACCCAAGGTGACACCGCCCGCCGCGGCGATCGGCAGCGTCACCAGATCGGTGGTTGCGCCGCTACCGGCGGGGCCGGCCGAGATCGAGAACACGACGGCCGAGTTGGCGCCGTTGACGCCGCTGGTCACGTTCACCGCGCCGCCGGTACCCGCACCGCCGGTGTAGGCGAAGGTCGGAACGCCGAGCTTGGTGGCGTCGAAGGTGACGTTCGAGCAGTCGATGCGGACGTTGCGCTGCTCGTTCGAGCTGAACGCATAGCCGGTCTTGGCGATGATGTCCCAGCCGGTGCCGGCGGCACCCAGGGCCACGGTCGGGCCTGCGCCTGCGGTTTCCTTGGCCAGGGTGTTGGCGCCGGTATCGAGGTTGGTCGCGGCGGCGTTGAAAGACGCGAGACCGAGCACGAGGGCTGCGGCCAGAGTAGTTTTCTTGAACATAGGTTAAAGCTCCAAGCTTGGATGGTTTGGAAAATGGTAGAACATTCCTTGCGACACAATCCCCAAGTCCCCACACCTCACACCCGCGGGTGTCGGCGCCTACCACCCGGAGAACACCCAGACTCTAGCCCTCTAGAGCTGCGTCCCTGCCAGGTCCCGCGCGCGTTGATACGCATGCGGGGTTTTGCGGATAACCAGATGTTAGGGAAAGGTTTATTCCGAAGTCAAGCGCGTTCAATCAGTTTAGCAACGCATTCACGTCATTGTTGCTACGCAATGACGATATTCCGATCCACATGCGGACTCAAGGCTTCGGCACCGACCCGGCCGTGGGCGGCCCTGCGGCGCCGGTAGCCGGCGCGGGCTGCCGACCCGGGGGAGGTGCCGGCGCATTCGGGGGCGCTGCCTGCGGCGCCGGCAGGGGCGCAAGGGGCGTTTCCGGCTCCGGCATCCGCCCCGGGGATGCCTCCGGGGTCGCGGCCGGCACCGGGCTTGCCGCAGGGACATCCGGCAACGTTTCCACCCGCACCCGCTGGTTGCCGGTTTCAAAACGCGCCGTGGCCGCATCGGTGATGGCCCGGCCATCGGCCTCGTTGCTGACGATATAAGGCGTGATCAGCATCAGCAGTTCGGTGCGCTTGCTTTCGTCACGGCGGGTGGAGAACAGGTTCCCGACCACGGGGATATCGCCCAGCAGCGGCACCTTGGATTTGCCGCGGGTATTGCTGGTGTCGATCAGGCCGCCCAGCAGCATGCTCTGGCCGTCCGGCAGGGTCAGGGCGGTTTGCGCCTTGCGGCTGCGGATGGTCGGCGAGCCGATGGAACTGGTGTCGGTGTTGACCGCCTGGCTGACCTCCTGGGTGATGCTGAGATCCACCCGCTTGCTGGAGTGCACCACCGCCTGCACGTCCAGCAGCACGCCGGTCTTGCGGTAGCTGACGTTCTGCAGGATCGAGCCGGTGCCGCCGCTGCTGGGCAGGTCGGCGGCGGTGGCCTGCGAGGTGATGACCGGCACTTCGTCGCCGACCTGGATCAGTGCGTGCTCGCCGCTCTTCACCATGATCCGCGGCGTCGACAGGATGTTGATGCGGCTGTCCTTGGCGAACAGGTTGAGCGTGGCCTGCACCTGCCCGCTGCCGGACAGGGCCGACCAGACCACACCTTCCGCCTTGGCGGAACCCTTCAGGATGCTCATCGGCCCGGACATGCCGTTGACGCTGATGTTGCGCAGCGCCCACTCCACGCCGTGCGAATACTCGTCGGTGAGCGTCACCTCGGCCACGGTCACTTCAATCACCACCTGGCGCGTGGGCACGTCCAGACGGGCGAGCACGCTCTGGATGGCGCGCCAGCGCTGCGGGTCGCCCTGGTAGACCAGCAGGTTGCGGACCGGATCGGCCACGATCTGGCCGTTCGGCCCGGACACGATGCTCGCCCCGCTCTGGGTCTGCTGCGACAAGGTGCTGCGGCTGCCCATCGACGAGGTCCCGCCGCCAAGCGGATCGGCACTGGATGTCCGATTGACAGCGGCAGCGCCCTGTTGTTGCGTGCCGGAACCGGTACCAGCCGACGAACCGGTGACCAGCGCGGCCAACACCGGCAACAGGCTGGTGACCGTGGTGTATCGCGGCGCGTACACGTACGCACCGCCGATGCCGTCGTTCGGATTGGGCTTGTCCAGCATCTCGGCCCAGTAAGCCGTGGCCTCGAGTGCCGGCAACGACTCGCTGATCACCAGCAGCACGTTGGAGGCCGGTAGCGAGACGAAATTGAGCACGCCCGGCTCCGTCAGTGAATTCCGGATGCTGTAGCCCTGCGCGAGCATCACGTCCTTGAGTTCCTTGGACAACACTTCCGCCGACAGGAACTGCGGCTCGATCCGCACCGAGCCCTTCTGGCGGAATCCGGCCTTGTCGATCTCGGTGGCGGCGTTGACCGCCTCGCGCACCGCATCGGCCGGGCCGCTGATCATCAGTGCGCTGGAATCCTGCAGTTCGGTGATGCTGACGCCGGAGGACTGGCCGAACACGTTGCGCAACTGCGGCCCGATGATGTTGCTCTGCTTGGCGTCCAGCGGAACCACCACGAACACCTGGCGCGAACCCGTAGGCAGGTTGGGCGAGCTGCGCGCGACCACGAAATTGGACGAAGCGGCATTACCGACGGCGGAATAGAAGCGCAGCATGCCGCCGGACTCGCTTACCACCACGCCATAGTTGCGCAGCACCTCGGCGGCGAGCCTGTAAATGGTTTCCGCCGGCTGCGGCTGCGCGATGCGCAGGCTGACCAGATCGCCGCGCTCCCGCACGGAACGATCGATAGACACCGGGAACTTGAGCTCGGTGGCGAAGATGACGTCGATGAACGCGCTCAACGGCACCCCGTCCAGCACGATGGACACCGGACGCGTCGCGTTCGGAATGGCCGGCACCTGGATCGGCGCAGTCAGCCCGGGATCCTGCTGCAACGCCGGCGGCGGCGTCAGCACGACGCGGCCCGAGGCGCTTTCCATCTCCCGGGATTCGCCCTTGCCCATGGTTTCACCCAAGCGTTCGCTCTCGAGGGTGGGGCCGCGCAGCGGCTCCGGCAACTTGGGGCGCGATGCGCAACCGGCCAGTACGACGACCAGCATGGCCGCCATCACGACGGCCAGGCGGCGGCGCCAATCGCGGGTCGCTGCGGAGAGGGTTTGGGTGCGGGTCATTCAGTCTGTCCGGGGATCATCTCGCGTCCGCGCCCCTGCCCGGGGCCGGCGAACGCTGGATGTTGCCATGCAAGATGGCTCGCGGCCACCCGCCTGGGCGGCTCATTCATGATTCTTGCTTCATTTGGTCGGCCTGCGCGATGACGGCGCAGGCAACGGCGCAGGCGGCATGCCGCGTCCGTAGGTATTGAACGGCGCGGGGTCGGCCAGCATGTTGTGGCGGAAACGCTGGCCCTTGCCATCCAGCCATTCCACCGCCGTGCGGGTGATCCGGAGCACCTTGCCTCCGCTGGGCAGCTCATCCCCTGCGTCGAGTGTCACCTGTCCCACCACCGGGTCGATGAATACGGCTTGGTAGGTGCCATCGGTCTGCGCCAGGACGCCTGCGGGCACCGCCGGTGGCGGTGGTGGAGGGGGCGGTGGTGGTGCCGGAGGCGGTGGTGGCGGAGGCGGCGACCCCAGCGGATATCTTCGGTTCCAGATTCCATCGGAAGCCGCCACTTCATTTATGTCTGATTCCGGCGTCCGCCACGCATCGCGCACGGTGACAAGGTTGTCACCGAAGTCCGGCGACGGTTCCCACAACCACTGGGCGATGCCTCCCAGCAGGAAAGATGCGAAGACCACCAATGCGGCAATGATCTGTCGTTTCATCAGTCACGCTTCCTGCTAGCCGCGGCATCCGTCGGCTCGGATTTGTCGAGCACCTGCCGCAGCACACCGGTCTTGGCGGATTTCCCATCCACCTGCGGCGCCGGGGTCGCCTGCGGTCTGGCCGGCGCAGAGGCGGCGGCAGGCGCAGCCGATGTCGCAGACGGTACGGCCGCGGTCCTGGGCATGGCCCCATCAAGGGCGTCCTTGGCTTGAGTCGACGGCAGGGGAGCAGGCACTGCGGGTGGCTTGAACTCGGGCATTCGGTAATAGGAGCGCACGATCACGCTGAACCGGGTCGGGTTGGAGGCGCTGAATTCGGCACGCTCGACTTGGCGCCACGGCAATGCCCGGCCGAAATCACGCAGTGGCTTGCCCAGATCCCAGGGCGCGATGGCCTGGGACTCGAGGCGCGCCACCACCTGCAGCAGGCCGGGATATTTCGGCACGACCAGTGCATCTTCGACCTTCACCTGCGGGTCCGCGAGTTTTGCGCGTTCTCCCAGCTCGGCCAGCCAGACCGCCTGGTCGGCCTTGGCCTGTCCCATCGTGGCCGCTTCCGGCATCGACAGCACAGTGTCGCGCAAACGCTGCTGCATGACGGCGCCACGGCGGATCCAGTCCGGCTCCGAACTGACCGATTTCAACCGGGCGATCAGCTCCTGATCGCGCGCCCACTCCTTGGCGATCTGGTCGCGCCGGTCGGCGAGCTTCAGGATGCCGTGCATCGCCAACACGACGACGGCCAGCAACACGGCATAACGCAACCGCTGGTTCTGCCGCCATTGCAGGGCGGCATCCTGCATCCATTTCGTTCTCATCGCACCGCCTCCGCACCGATCGTTCCGGTCGCATCCGCTTCGTCATCCGGCGGCTTTGGCAGATCGAAGGTCAGCTCGACGAATTCGGCAGCGGACGAAGCGGAGGCTTCCTTCAGTACCGGATGGGCCTGATAGAAGGCGACCAATCGCCTGAGATCCTTTTGCTCGGTCTTGACGAGAGCCGTGACCTTTCCTCCTTCGCGCAGGTAACGCATCACCTGGCTGCCCGACGGAAACGGTCCGATGATATCGGCCACCAGCACATAGTCGCTCAGCCCGTTTTGCAGCTTCTGCAGCCGGGCCAGCTCCGCCGTGGCAGCATCCGCGGCCTCGCGGCCGGCCAGGATGGTGGAGGACGAGGCCCGTAGGGTCTCCAGTTCGACGGCCTGCGATTCGCGCCTGCCACTCCATTGCTGCAGGCTGGCCGACTGCCACCCGGCGGCGGCGGCCAGCAACGAGAGGGTCGCAACCCAGATCACGAACTCGGCCTCGGCAAAGCGTCCGCTGCGCTCGGCTTGCATCAGCGCCCACGGATACACGGCCAGCGGCCGCTCCTGCACCGAAGGCCTGCCCGATGCCTGGTCCAGTGGCAGGCCTGCGCCTCGCAGGAACCGCTGCCATGCTTCCAGGCCCGGTGCCTCCGGCCACCATTGGCTGGCCAGCAGCTTTCCGCCTTTCCAGACCTGGCCTTCCACGCCGGCCATGCAGCGCATCAGATGCAAGCCGTCGGGAATAGCCGGTGCCCGCAGCGCCGACTCCGGCATCCAGCGTGCGCGTCCTTTCTGAACGGCGGGGAGCGGTTTTTCCCATATCCAGAAATGGGCGACATCGCCTTGCCAGCCGATCCTGGCGACCGCATCCGTGCTCGGCAGGTAGCGCTTCACGTGCAGAGCCGCGGCGGCGGCGCGCTGGCGCTGCGGAATGCCGCGAAAATCGTGCCGGCGATACTGGCATTCTCCACGTGGCGCCACCCATTGCGACCCGCCGAACGGACCGCCGCGCTGCAACACAAGCGGATCAGCGGCCGCCAGTCTGCGTCGCGGCAAAAAGAAGGCTGCCAGTGGGTTGGGCATCGTGTGGATCAACGTCGACCGGATAGACGGCTAGGATAGTCCATGGGCCTTCCTTGTCGGCCATGGGTGTCAGCTTCACGTACCAGCGCCAGGCACGGCCATCACGCGTCCAGACGGTAATGCGCTGCGTGTCGGCGGGCATGTTGCGATAAAAATCCTCCAGCGCCTTGGGCAAGCTGATCGCCAGCCGTCCCTGCAGGTCGTACTGGTTGCGGAAAGGGCCGGATTGGCGCATCTGCACCCAGGTTTCGCAAAGAGCTGGACAACCGGGCACGATCGCGGCCAGCACGTTGGCAGGCAGCGTGTTGATGTTGTACGGGCCGAGGTAATACGTGCTGATCACCGACTCAACTTTTGCCAGCACGTCCTTCGGCACGCGCTCCCAGCCCAGCACCCGTGCGAGTTCTATCGGGCTCGTGAGCATCCGGTTGGCCGGACCGTAGTCGCGGCCGGCGTTCCTGTATTGCACAGCTTCGGCACCGTTCGGCCTGACTTCGTCGTCCTCGTCGACGTAATCGAGCAACGTGTCGCGCAGGCGCGGGGCTTCCGCCCGCAATTCCGGCACGGTGGCAAGCACGAGGTCGGCGATATCGGGCACCGCCCAAGTCACGCCGAGCAATCCGGCAGTGTCCTGGATCGAGAATCCGGTGTCCGGAAGGCCCTGGTACGGCGCGCCGTCCATCCTGATCTCGCCGCCGACAGGATCGGTATCCAGCGCACCGAAGTCCTCAAGTATCCGCGCGGAATAGTCGGCGCGGTCTATCGCCTTCGTGGGCAGACCGGCGCGCGTCATGTCCCGCGTCGACAGCAGGTAAAGAAGCGTCTGCGCGGTACCGTAGGTTTCGACTGCCTGATCGGCTTCCGCCTGCACGGTCCCCGCATCGCGCACGCCATCGACCGCCCACACACTGACCATCGCCGCGATCACGGCAATGGCGGCAAGGATCCACAACGTGACCGCCAGCACGAAGCCGCCGGCCCGCTGCCTGGCAGTCCGATGGAAGCTTCGCGCGCTCACATCGGCAACTCCGGCGGCAACTTGAGGGTCTTTGGACTTTTCTGCACCGGGATCGCCGCCATCCAGAGCAATGGTCCGTCGGGCCCGATGCCTTCCAGTTTGACGGCCAGCGGCAAGCGGGCGCGGTCGTCCGGGCCCGGACGCCAGTGCTGCTGCCATTCGCCCTTTGCGTTCATGTACGAGAACACCGCCGCCTGCAGCGGCCCTTCCAGCGCCACGACGTCGCTCCATCCCGAGCCGGCGTAGTGCAACGCATCGCCTCCCTCCCTGCGTCGCAACGACCATTCGATCGGCTGCATGCCGATGCCGTCGAGCGATGCCTGGGTCAGCAGGCGCATGTGGTCCGGCGCACCCTCGAAACCTTCGCCTTCGCCGAGCGGTGCGGCGATCGCGGCATTGATGCTGTCACGGAACCAGACCGACTGCAGCTCGTCCACGCGCGTCGCCTGCTGGTGTCGGAACACCCGTTCGCGCACCCGCAGGGCCTGTTGGAGACTCTGCATCAGCAACGTCACCAGCATGGCGAAGATGACCAACGTCACGATCGCCTCGAGGACAGTGAACCCTTGCTCGGCACGTGCGCTTCCGCAGTTCAATTCAGCACCTGTGGTTCGCGCACCTGCTTCCATCCTGCCTTGCGCACCGTGACCGTCTCGAATGGCTGTCCACGCAGGGTGATGCGGCAATCCAATGCGTACAGACCGACCTGGTACAAGCCGGGCAGCAGCGTTCCTGTCGCCGCATCCTCCGCCGGTTCGAGTAGGCGGGCCTGCCAGGTCATCTCGTATTCCCCCAGCCGCAGGCTGCCGTTGGGGTGGGCGACCGGGTCGATGGTATCCACCATCGCCAGCACGTTGAGCTTGACCCCAGCGCGCTGGCGAGCTTCGTCCGCACGGTTGACCATTTGCATGGCCTGGGTCAACGCGGCGAACAGGGCCAGGCCGGACGCAGCGAGGATCGCCAGCGCCACGATCGCCTCGAGCAGCGCGAAACCGCTCTGTCGGAGCGGGCCGGATTCAATCCGCATCGACGCGGCAGTCCGGTTCGAGGAGCGAGAGCTTCTGGAAGCCCGGCTCCCCATCGCGTTCCAGCTGGACGCTGGAGGCGTGGCAGGCGCCGCTGGCCTCGATGTGCAGCGCCTGCAGAGGGGAGACGCGCCACCCCGCAGGCAATTTGAGCAACTCATCCAGCGCGCGCGAACCCGGCGGCAAATCGATGCCGCGGCGTTGCCGTGCGATCAGTGGAAGCCGTTGCAGCTGGCGCACGACATCCGCGCGTTCGCCGCTGACCACGACGGAGTCATAGGTCTTCTGCAGGCGAGGCGCGACTACTGCGACCGCCATCGAGATGATCACCAGCACGACCAGAACCTCCAGCAAGGTGAACCCGGCTGTCGCGCATTGCCTCGATACGGGCTCAGGGCGGCAGGAAACCCACGTCCGCATCGTTGCCCTCCCCGCCACGCTGGCCATCAGCGCCGAGCGAGTACAGCGCGAACGGCATGCTGTCAGCACCGGGGATCGAATATTGATAGCCGTTGCCCCAAGGATCCTTCGGCACCGCTTCGTCCAGATAGGGACCGCGCCAGCGCGTACCGCCACCAGCGTCGCCAGGAGCGCGCGTCAGCGCTTCCAGTCCTTCCTCGGGCGTAGGCAAGCGCCCCATGTCGAGGCGGAAGCTCTCGACCGCGCCCCGCAGCATGCGGACCTGGGTGTCAGCCACCTGTACCTTGGAGGAATCGACCTTGGCGAACAGGCGCGGACCGACCAGGCTGGCGATCAGCCCGATGATCACCAGCACCACCAGCATCTCGAGCAGGGTGAAGCCGGCCTGGGCACGCATGCGGCGGGGGGAGCGGGAACGGTTCGGGTTCATGTCTTGAGTGCGCCTACATCTGCACGTCGTTGATGCTGGTGATGGCAAGGATAATCGAAGTGACGATCGTGCCGATCACGCCGCCGATGACGATGATCGCCACCGGCTCGATCAGCTGCAGTATCCGCTTCATGCGGTCCCGCCCGGTCGTCTCGTACAGCCGCGCCAGTGCCTCGAGCAGCTTCGGCAGCTCGCCGCTGGCCTCGCCCACCGCGACCAGGTCGTAACCGGTCGGATTCAGCGCGCGATGGCTGCGCAGCGCTTCGGACAACGACAATCCGGCCTTCACCGACTTGCTGACCTGCTGCATGCGCGCGCGCAGGAAACCGAAGCGCATCGCCTGCCAGGCAAGGCCGAGCGCGCGCGTCAACTCGACGCGCCCGCGCAGCAACACCGACATCGTGCTTGCCCAGCGCCCCACCTCGGCCTCAATCAGCCAGGGGCCGAGAAACGGCAGGTGCGCCATCTGCTCCATCATCCACAAGCGGACCTTGGGCGTCGCCAGCACCAGGCGCAGGCTGACGGCGAGCGCGACCGCGCCCATGCCGACCAGCGCGATGTGGTCCTGCATCCAGACGCCGGCGCCGATCACCCAGCGGGACATCGCCGGCATGCTTTCGCTGTGCTGCTTGAGCAGGCTGCCGAAGCGCGGCACCACCCACAGGAAGATGATCAGCACCGCGCCGAAGCCGGACGCCAGCAGCACCATCGGATAGACCAGCGCGCTCTTGATCTCCGACTGGACCTTCAGGTCGTATTCGTACTGCTGCAGGCCACCCGTCAGCGATTCGGCCAAGCGGCCGGTGGCTTCGCCCGCCTGCGCGAGCTGGTGGAAATACTCCGGCAGCGGCAGCCCGCTGGCGCGCAGCGCGTTGCTGAAGCTTTCGCCACGGCTCACCGCCTTCTCCATCGCGGCGAAGGCATCGGTCAGTTGCGGGTGGTGGCTGGATTTGGCCAGCGAAGACAGCGCCAGGATCAGCGTGACGCCCGATTGCAGCAGGGTGATGAATTCCTGCAGCGTGAGCTGCAGCTCGCGCGTACTTGCATGGCGGCTGGCGAACAACGCGCGCCGCGGGTCGCGCTCCGCCTCCACGCTGTAGGCGACGATGCCCTTGTCGCCAAGCTGCCGCAGCACGTCGCGCTCGGTCTGCGCATGCAGCAGACCGTTGACCTTGTTGCCATTGCCGTCGAGGCCCTGGTAACGGAAGCCCGCCAGTTCAGGCATCGGTGCCACCGCCGGTCACGCGCAACACTTCGTCCACGCTGGTTTGCCCCCGCCACGCCTTCAGCAGGCCGTCGTCGCGCAAGGTACGCAGGCCGCTTTCGCTTTCGCGCAGGCGTTCGCGCATGGCCTCGGCCGTGGCCTGCGCCATGATCATCTGCTGCAGGGCCGGAGTGACGCCCACCAATTCGTAGATGCCGACACGGCCCCGATAACCGGTGCCCTGGCACTGGCTGCAGCCCACCGGCTCGCGGAAGGCCGGCTCGCCGATGGCGCGCAGGCGCGCCAAGGCGCGCGCATCCAGCAGGTCCTCGGCCATCTTCGGCATCGGGACCGGTTTCGCGCAGGCATTGCACAGCCGCCGCACCAGCCGCTGCGCCTGCACCGCGCGCACGCTGGTCGCGACCAGGAACGGTTCCAGCCCCATGTCGATGAGGCGCGTGAACGCGCTCACCGCGTCATTGGTATGCAGGGTCGAGAGCACCAGGTGACCGGTCAGCGAGGACTGCACGGCGATCTGCGCGGTCTCGAGATCGCGGATCTCGCCGATCATGATCACGTCCGGGTCCTGGCGCAGGATCGCCCGCAGCGCGCGCGCGAAGCTGTAGCCGATGTCGGCATTGGCCTGGATCTGGGTGATGCCCGGCAACTGGTATTCGACCGGATCCTCGACGGTGATGATCTTGCGCTCGCGGTCGTTGACCTCGTCCAGCGTGGCGTAGAGCGTGGTGGACTTGCCCGAGCCGGTCGGCCCGGTGACGAGGATGATCCCGTGCGGCTCGCGCGCCCACTGGCGGAACTGGACGAGGTCGTCGTCCGCCATCCCGAGGATCTCGAGCTGCAGGTCGGCGCGCTCCTTCGGCAGCAGGCGCATGACCAGCGATTCGCCGTGCACGGCCGGGACCGACGAAACGCGGATGTCCACCTCGCGTCCGCTCACTCGCGTGGTCAGGCGTCCGTCCTGGGGCAGCCTGCGTTCGGCGATGTCCATGCCGGAGATCAACTTGATGCGCGAGGCGGCCGCCGGATAGCGGCTGACGGGCAACGTCATCCGCGTCTGCAGGATGCCGTCGATGCGCATGCGGACGTGGAAGAGCGTTTCCTCCGGCTCGATATGGATGTCGGACGCGCCCGCATCCATCGCCTGCGCCAGCAGGTTGTTCACCAGCTCGATGACCGGCGCTTCCTCCGCCAGCTCGCGCAGGTGGCTGACATCGTCGTAGAGGGTGTCGCCCGCCTCGATCGCCAGCCCGGGCAGCATGTCGAGGTAGCGCTCCAGCTCCTGCGTCTGCAGCAGCCGCCAGGCCCATGCGCTTTCGCCGAAATGGCGCGCCAGCGCTTCGTTGACCATCGGGTCGAGCACGTCGCGCGCGGAAGCGAAGGCGTTGCCTTCGTCGTTCCGCCAGGCCACCACGCCGTTGTCGATCCACCAGTCGAGCAGCAGGCCCGAGCCTTCCACCGCCCGCCGGAGCGATTCGGCATCGACCGGGCGCTCGCCCGCCTGCGGTACAGGGATGCCCAGCTGCTGCGACAGCACCTGCACGAGCGAATCCTCGGAAAGCGCGCCGAGCCGCACCAGAATGGTGCCGATGCGCCCACCGAACTGCTGCTGGAAAGCCAAGGCCTTGGCGACATCATCGCTGCCGATCAGGCCCTTCGCCTTCAGCAGCTCGCCCAGCCTTTGCTGTTGGCCGACCGGCCGTTGCTCGTTCAGCATTCGACGTTCCCGTGACTGTTGCGGCGGCGCGCGCGACGCCTTCCGCGCCGTGCATGGTAACGCACGCCCCCGCGCACCCGGCACGCCTGCGCGCGGCGGCCCGGGCTGGTCAAGGGCGGTTCATAGAAGGCAACATGTCGGCGGCGCCCACCCGACTCGGCGCGGAAAACTTCATGGACATCTCCCACTTCCTCAAGCTGATGGTCGAGAAGCGCGGCTCGGACATGTTCCTGTCCACCGGCGCGCCGATCCACATCAAGGTCGAGGGCAAGCTGTACCCGCTCGGCACCACCAACCTGCCGCCCGGGCTGGTGGAGCGCATCGCCATGTCGCTGATGGACACGGACCAGGCTGCGCAGTTCGCGCGCGAGATGGAGCACAACATGGCGGTGGTGCTGCCGGGCATCGGCCGCTTCCGCGCCAACATCTTCCGCCAGCGCGGCGAGGTCGGGATGGTGATCCGCGCCATCCGCACCGACATCCCCAGCATCGAAGACCTGCAGTTGCCGCCGGTGCTCAAGGACGTGATCTCCGCGCCGCGCGGGCTGGTGCTGGTGGTGGGCTCCACCGGCTCGGGCAAGTCGACCACGCTGGCCTCGATGATCGACCATCGCAACTCGACGATGAGCGGGCACATCCTCACCATCGAGGATCCGATCGAGTTCCTGCACCGCCACAAGCGCTCGATGGTGAACCAGCGCGAGGTCGGCATCGACACGCACAGTTTCCACAGCGCGCTCAAGAACGCCATGCGCGAGGCGCCGGACGTGATCCTGATCGGCGAAATCCTCGATGCGGCCACCATGGAGGCCGCGATCGCCTTTGCGGAAACCGGCCACCTGTGCCTCGCCACCCTGCACTCGAACAATGCCGACCAGGCGCTCGAACGCATCCTCAACTTCTTCCCCGAGACCGCGCACAAGAACGTGCTGATGAACCTGTCCCTCAACCTGCAGGCGATCGTCTCGCAACGGCTGGTGAAGGGCGTGGAAGGCAAGCGGATGCCGGCGGTGGAGATACTGCTGGGCACGCCGCTCATCCGCGACCTGATGCGCCGCGGCGAGATCCACCGGATCAAGCAGGCGATGGAGGAATCGCTGGCCGAACAGATGCAGACCTTCGACCAGCACCTGTTCGCGCTCTACAAGTGCGGGCGGGTCGCGATGGAAGATGCGCTGCGCGCCGCCGATTCGCGCGAAGGGCTGGAACTCAAGTTCCGCCTGAGCGAAGGCTCGGCGGGCGAGCACGACCCGTATGCGGGCGTCGCCTCAGGCTCGCAGGGGATCACCCAGGGCTTCGACGAAAACACGTACTGAAGCCTGCACCCGGGCTTATTCCGCGTCCGGCTGCTTCTCTGGGCGCGCGACGTCGAATGCGGGCAGCATCAGGCAATCGGATTCGATCCGCACCAGCGTGGGATACGGCGTCAGATCCAGCGAGAAACGGCGGGCGTTGTAGAGCTGCGGCACCAGGCAGCAATCGGCCAGGCCGGGCATGTTGCCGTGGCAGAAAGTCCCGGTGTCCGGGGACGGCGCCAGCATCGCCTCCATCGCGGCCAGGCCTTCGTGCATCCAGTGCCGCATCCATGTATCGATGCCGGGCTGCTCGATGCCCGCTTCACGCCGGAGGTACTGCAGCACGCGCAGGTTGTTGAGTGGGTGGATGTCGCAGGCGACCAGTTGCGCCAGCGCCCGCACGCGCGCACGCTCGGACGGCGTGGCGGGCAGCAGCGGCGCCGTCGCCTTCCAGGTCTCGTCGAGGTATTCGAGGATCGCCAGCGACTGGGTCAGCGCGCGATCGCCGTGCACGAGCGTCGGCACCAGCTGCTGCGGATTGAGCGCGCGATAGCCTTCGCCGTGCTGCATGCCGCCGTCGCGAACCAGGTGCACCGGTCGGATCTCGTAGGCGAGATCCTTCAAGTTGAGCCCGATGCGCACACGATAGGCGGCGCTGGACCGCCAGTAGGAATACAGCGTCAGCGCATCGCTCATCGCATGCTCCGGGTCACGGCACCGGCTGCCGCTCGATCACCTGTTCGATCGCGCCGAAAATGCTGTTGCCATCGCGGTCCAGCATCTCGATGCGCACCGTGTCGCCGAACGACATGAACGGCGTCGACGGCTTGCCGTCGCGCAGGGTTTCGACCGTGCGCTGCTCGGCGAAGCAGGACGCGCCCTTGCCGGTGTCCTCGTTGGCGATGGTGCCGGAGCCGACGATCGTGCCGGCCGACAGTGGACGCGTCTTCGCCGCGTGCGCGATCAGCTGGGCGAAATTGAACTGCATGTCCACGCCCGCCTCCGGCGCGCCGAACCACTCGCCGTTGATGTGGGTGAGCAGCGGCAGGTGGACCTTGTCGTCCTGCCAGACATCGCCCAGCTCGTCCGGCGTCACGAACACCGGGGAGAGCGCCGAGCGCGGCTTGGACTGCAGGAAGCCGAAGCCCTTGGCGAGCTCAGGCGGGATCAGGTTGCGCAGGCTGACGTCGTTGACCAGGCCGATCAACTGGATGTGCGCCGAGGCCTGTTCGGGCGTCACCGCCATCGGCACATCGTCGGTGACCACGACGATCTCCGCTTCCAAATCGATGCCGTGATCCTCACTGACCACCTTGACCGGATCGCGCGGGCCATAGAACCCGGCACTGACCGCCTGGTACATCAGCGGATCGACGTAAAAGCTCTCCGGCACCTCGGCACCACGCGCGCGGCGCACGCGCTCGACGTGCGGCAGGTAGGCGCTGCCATCGACGAACTCGTAGGCGCGCGGCAACGGCGCGGCCAGTTGCTGCGGCTCGATGTCGAAGGCGCCATCGGCGTTGCCGGCGTTGAGGGCGTCGTACAGGGCGTTGAGGCGCGGCGCGATGTTGCTCCAGTCCTCCAGCGCCAGCTGCAGGGTCGACGCGATGCTGGGGGCGCGCACGCCGCGCGAAAGGTCTCGGGAAACGACGATCAGCGTGCCGTCGCGGCCGCCTTCCTTCAGGGAACCCAGCTTCATCCGATGTCCGTCCGATGGGAAAACGTCATTGTCCCATACGCCGGACCGCGGTCGCGAACGGTCAGGCCTCGTCCTGGAAGCCGCCCGCGCGGTAGGTCAGCACCAACGTATCGCGATGCCCGGTCACGCCCTCTTCCGCCGGCTGGATCGGCGTGGATTCGTGGATCACGCGAGGGTCGTCCATCAGCATCAGGCTCCACGGCGCTTCCAGCGTGAAGCGCAGGCCGGCCGGGCCATCGGCCTCGAACACGCGGGTTTCGCCGCCCTTGATCCGCTCGCGCGCCAGCAGGAAGACCGCAACGAAATCCACGCCATCGCGATGCGCGCCTTCCGGCGTCGGCCGGCCGATGCCATCGGTGGTATCGATGCGGAACTGGTGCGCCTCGACCGACCAGCGCTCGGGCCCGCGCACCGCGTCGCACACGCCGCCCACCGAGGCGAGGATGCGTTTCCACGCCAGCTGCACGCGCGTGTCCGCGCCCACCGGCTCGAACCAGCGCAGCATGCCGCCGTGCAGGGCGTTGTAGTCCAGCGACTGCCAGTGCGCGCGATGCGGCACGTCCTCCAGCTCGCCACCTTGCAACCGGTAACTGGCGTGGCGGCGATAGCGGTAGCGCCCGCCATCGCGCAGGTATTCGTCGGGCGGAAGGTCGTCCCAGGCGGGCAACAGCGCGTCCAGCTCCGCGCGCGTGCAGCCGGTCAGGCGCTCGACGTCGGCAGGCGGCAGCAAGGCGTATCCGTGGTCGCGCACATCCGCGACAAGCGTGTCGAGCGAGGAAAACGGTGGCTGGAACATCGATTGGCCTCCCTGCGGACGCATCATCGTGCACCCGCGACATCGTGCAGGAATATCTCGCAGAAACGCGAAAGCCCGCCTAGGCGGGCTTTCGTGGCCGGATCGCATGCGCTGCGAAACCGGTCTTGGATGTGGCAGCCCCGGATGGATTCGAACCACCGAATGCCTGAGTCAGAGTCAGGTGCCTTACCGCTTGGCGACGGGGCTATGTAGCGATTATAGCGCCGCGCGCTTGTCGAGAAAAACCTCCCGGCAAGCGCGTAGGCAATCGCTCCCTGGCAAGGCGTGGCGGCGAAGCCTGTACTTCGAGTACAGGCGAGCTGCCACAACGCAGCCAGGGGGCGAGTGGCTTAGCGCTTGGAGAACTGCGTGGCGCGACGCGCCTTGTGCAGGCCGACCTTCTTGCGCTCGACTTCGCGGGCGTCGCGGGTCATCAGGCCCGCCTTGCGCAGCTCGGACTTCAGCGACTCATCGTATTCGACCAGCGCGCGGGCGATGCCCAGACGGACCGCGCCGGCCTGGCCGGTGGTGCCGCCGCCGGAGGCGGTCGCGACGACGTCGAACTTGTCGAGCATGTTGGTCAGCTCGAGCGGCTGGCGCACGATCATGCGCGCGGTCTCGCGGCCGAAGAACTCGTCGAGCGGACGCTCGTTGACGGTGATGTTGCCGCTGCCCTTGCGCAGGAACACGCGGGCAGTGGAGGATTTGCGACGGCCGGTGCCGTAATTCTGCTGGAGTGCCATTGTCTTCGCCTTAGATGTCCAGGACCTGCGGCTGCTGCGCCGCGTGCGGATGCTCGGAACCCTTGTAGACCTTGAGCTTCTTGAACATCGCGCGGCCGAGCGGGTTCTTGGGCAGCATGCCCTTGACCGCGATCTCGATGACGCGCTCGGGGTGACGCTCCAACGCCTGGGCCAGGGTCTCGGTCTTGAGGTTGCCGATGTAGCCGGTGAAGCGGTGGTACTTCTTGTCGGCCAGCTTGTTGCCGGTGACGACGATCTTCTCGGCGTTGACGACGATCATGTAGTCGCCCGCATCGACGTGCGGCGTGTAGATCGGCTTGTGCTTGCCGCGGAGGCGGTGGGCCAGCTCGGCGGAGAGGCGGCCGAGGGTCTTGCCTTCGGCATCGACGACGTACCAGTCGCGCTGGACGGTCTCGTTCTTGGCGGTATAAGTCTTCATGATGGTGCTCGGAGGTGCCTGGTCGGGTTGGTTGCGCGGGCCTGGCCCACGGAACTTCGCCACGCGTTGTGGGTATTGCGGGAACAAAGAGGCGGAATTGTAGTCCCAGCCACGGCCGCGTGCAAGCCGGGCGCCCACCGGCCATCCCGGTGACGGAAAAGCCCCACAATGCACGCATGGATGCCGCCCGACGCCTTACCCCGCTCGACCGCCTGCTCTCCGGCTCGCAGAACGCCCTCGAGACCGTCTTCGGCCGGCCTGCGGCCGAGCGCCCCAACCCCACGGCGGCCGATCCGGACATCGCCATGGACGATGCCGGGCGCCGCCACGCCGCGGGCCTGATGCGGATCAACCACGTCGGCGAAGTCTGCGCACAGGCGCTCTACGTCGGGCAGGCCGCGGTGGCCCGCGACCCGGCCACGCGCGCCCAACTGATGCGCGCGGCGCAGGAGGAAACCGATCACCTGGCCTGGTGCGCCGACCGCCTCGACGAACTGGACAGCCGCCCCAGCCTGCTCAATCCGCTCTGGTACGGCGGCAGCTTCGCCATCGGAGCGCTGGCCGGGCTGCGCGGGGATGGCTGGAACCTCGGTTTCGTGGTCGAGACCGAACGTCAGGTCGAGGCCCACCTCAACGAGCATTTGGAAGAACTGCCCACCGAGGACCTGCGCAGCCGCGCCATCCTCGAGCAGATGAAGGCGGATGAAGCCCGCCATGCCAGCGAGGCCCAGGCCGCCGGTGCCCGCACACTGCCCTTCCCGATCCCGAACGTGATGGCGATGGCCTCGAAGCTGATGAAGACGGTCGCCTACCGAATCTGATCAGTGCAGCACCGAAGCCACATCGCCCGACGAAAAGGCCGCCCGAAGGCGGCCTTTTGCATGTCGATGGAGAGACGGATCAGTCGGCCAGGTTGCGGCCCTGGTACAGCTCCTCGATCTCGCGCTTCAGGCGCTGCTCGATCTTCATGCGGTCCTTGAACGAGAGGTTCTTGGCTTTCTCCTCGAACAGATAGTTGTCGAGGTCGAAATCCTTCATGTGCATCTTGGTGTGGAAGAGGTTTTCCTGGTAGACGTTCACGTCGAGCATTTCGTAGCGCGACTTGATGTTCTTGGCCAGGTAATCCTGGATCGAATTGATCTTGTGGTCGATGTAGTGCTTCTTGCCCTTCACGTCGCGGGTGAAGCCGCGCACGCGGTAGTCCATCACCACGATGTCGCTCTCCAGCGATTCGATCAGGTAGTTCAGTGCTTTCAGCGGCGAGATGACGCCGCAGGTGGACACGTCGATGTCCGCACGGAAGGTGGCGATGCCGTTGTCCGGGTGCGTTTCCGGGTAGGTGTGCACGGTGATGTGCGACTTGTCCAGATGCGCGACCACTGCGTCGGAGATCACGCCCTTGGCATCGGCCTTGTCGATCACCGGCTGCTCGGAGATCAGGATCGTCACCGAGGCACCCTGCGGATCGTAGTCCTGTCGGGCGATGTTGAGGATGTTCGCGCCGATGATCTCGGCGACGTCGGTCAGGATCTGCGTGAGCCGGTCTGCGTTGTACTCTTCGTCGATGTACTCGATGTAGCGCTGTCGCTCCTCCTCGGACACGGCATAGCAGACATCGTAGATGTTGAATGACAGCGACTTGGTGAGGTTGTTGAACCCCTGCAGCTTCAGTCGCGGCAACGGCTTGACCACGGCGACACTCCAAACGGATCGAGGCGGCATTATGCGGCATACGGGCCCGTGCGCGGTGCCTGCCGCCTCGCCATTTGCCCTCGCAGGGCCTTGGTCCTACTCTTGGCGACTTGCGAACCCTGGTATGCCGATGAACCTCCCAGCCTCCCTGCAACAGGTGCTGCGCAAGCAAAACTCGCCGCTGTCGCCCGACGGCGCCACCATCGAACGATTCCTGCAACACACCCTCCGCCGCCGTTATCCCTCGCGCACCGATGTCTTCCGGCCGGGCGACCCGGGTGGCACGCTCTACTACATCATCGACGGCTCGGTTTCGATCCTGGCCGAGGAAGACGACAACCGCGAACTGATCCTCGGCTATTTCGGTCCCGGCGAGTTCGTGGGCGAGATGGGCCTGTTCACCGAAGCCCACCACCGCGAAGTGGTGTTGCGCACCCGCGCGCCCTGCGAGATGGCGGAGATCGGTTGCCAGCAGTTCCTGCAATTGCTGATGGGGCCTCTCGCGTCGGACTCGCCGCGTCTGCTTTACGGCATCGGCGGGCAGCTGACGCGCCGCCTGCGCGACACCAGCCGCAAGGCCAGTCGGCTGGCGTTCCTGGACGTGACCGACCGCATCACCCGCACCCTGCACGACCTCGCCCAGGAACCGGAAGCGATGAGCCATCCGCAGGGCACCCAACTGCGCGTTTCGCGGCAGGAGCTGGCGCGGCTGGTGGGGTGCTCGCGCGAGATGGCGGGCCGGGTGCTGAAGAAGCTGCAGGTCGACGGCAAGCTGCACGCGCGCGGCAAGACGCTGGTGTTGTACTCGCAGGACTGAAACCGTGCACGAACCCGCCATCGACCTGCGCAGCGCGACCCTGATGGACGCGGACGATGTCGCCGCGCTGCTTGCCGCGCTTGGCTACCCTTGCGACCGCGAGGACGCCAGCGATCGCATCCACGCCATCATCGCCAACGACCGCCAGGCGCTTGTGCTGGCACGCGATCGCGGCGCCGTCTGCGGCCTGATCGCCCTCGATTTCATGTACTACCTGCCGCTGGGCACGACCACCTGCCGCATCACCGCAATGGTGGTGACACCCGAGGCGCAGGGACGCGGATTGGGCCGCCAACTGCTGCGCGAGGCCGAGCGCCGCGCCCGGATCGGCGGTGCCGCACGGCTGGAGATCACCAGCGGCTCGCAACGCACCGATGCCCATGCGTTCTATCGCGCCTGCGGCTACAGCGACGGCACGCTGCGCTTCGTCAAGCACCTGGGTTGCTGATCAGCCCGCTCCGCCTTCGGCCGGCGCGCCCGCCCGGTCTTCGCAACCCCAGTTGAGCATCGGCGTGCCGGGCGGCAGCCGGTCGCGGAACAGTTCGATGCGCCTGGGCTTGGGATTCACCACCACCGGTTCGCGCGCGGCCAATAGCAATGGCAAGTCGGCGCTGCTGTCGGAATAGGCGCGCCAGATCGGCGCCGTGTAGCCGGCGTCACGGATCATCTTCACCTTCATCTCGTGGTGGCAGTGGCGGATGGCGCCGACCGCCCCGAGTTTCGGGCCGACCAGCGTACCGATCACCGGCACGTCCTCGTGGGCGACGAAGGCCAGGATGGCGCGCGCCAGCTCCGGCGGCGCACCGGTCGCCACGATCGCCAGGTCACCGGCCTGGCGATGGCGACGCAGCACCTCCAGGGCGATCGGCAGCAGGCGCGCCCTGAGCGCGGCTTCGTTCGCCAGCACGTAGCGGTCGATCAGCTCGTCGAGGTCGCGGCGGCGGTGCAACCCGATGGTTCCGACCCAGACGAAGGCGGAGATGCCGCGCCTGCGCGTCGGCAGGAACGCGATCATCGGCGCGAATATCGGCGCGATCAGCAAGGCCAGCAGGATGCGCCACCAATCCCGCCCGATCAGCCAGCGGAACAGGTCGGTCCCGGAATCGCCATCGTAGAGCGTGTGGTCGAAATCGAAGACCACCAGCGGGCCGTTTGCCCGAAGAACGGAAGATACGGAATTCATGCGCCGGAGAATAGCGCGGACAATGCGGCGCCCGGGTCGTCGGCGCGCATGAGCGCCTCGCCGACCAGGAAGGCATCGACCCCGGCATCGCGCATCTTCGCCACGTCGTCGCGGGTGTGGATGCCGCTTTCGGTCACCAGCATGCGGCCTTCCGGAACGCGCGCGAGCAGGTCCAGCGTGACGTCGAGCGATACGGAGAAGTCGCGCAGGTTGCGGTTGTTGATGCCGATCAGCGGCAGGCGCCCCGCCTGCCCCGGCACCTGCAGCGCGCGGGCCAGCTCCTCGCCGTCGTGCGATTCGATCAGCACGTCCATGCCCAGCGCCATCGCGCGGCCGGCCAGATGGTGCATCGCCACGTCGTCCATGGCGGCGACGATCAGCAGGATGCAATCGGCGCCCAACGCGCGCGCCTCCACCAGCTGGTAGGGATCGACGACAAAATCCTTGCGCAACACCGGCAGCCCGCACGCGGCGCGCGCTTGCCGCAGGTGGGCATCCGCGCCCTGGAAGAAATCGGCATCTGTCAGGACCGACAGGCAGGCCGCGCCACCGGCCTCATAGCCGGCGGCAATCGCGGCTGGATCGAAATCCTCGCGGATCACGCCCTTCGACGGGCTGGCCTTCTTCACCTCGGCGATCACCGCGGGCGCCCCGGCTTCGATCTTTGCGCGCATCGCAGCGGAAAAATCGCGCGTCGGCGGCGCATCGGCCAGGCGCTCCTCCAGCGCGGAGAGCGGCAAGCGCGCATTGCGCTCGGCGATTTCGCCGCGCTTGCGGACCAGGATCCTTTCCAACACGTCACTCATCGTTCATGCCTTCGCCAACCGCCAGGTGGCTTCCACGTAATCGTCCAGTCTGGCGCGCGCAGCGCCCGAATCGACCGCCGCCATTGCGCGCGCGATGCCGTCGGCGATCGAATCCGCCACACCGCTGGCATACAGCGCCGCGCCGGCGTTCATCGCCACGATATCGCGCGGCAGGCCCGCCGCGCCCGAAATCGCCTCCAGCAGCATCGCCTTCGATTCCGCCGCATCCTTCACCTGCAGGTTGCGCGTGTGCGCCATGGCGATGCCGAAATCCTCCGGATGCACTTCGTACTCGCGCACCTCGCCTTCACGGAGCTCGCCGACCAGCGTCGATGCGCCGAGCGACAGCTCGTCCATGCCATCGCGGCCCCACACCACCAACGCACGCTTCGCGCCCAGCGCCTGCAGGACGCGCACCTGGATGCCGACGAGGTCCGGATGGAATACGCCGAGCAGGATGTTTTCGGCGCCGGCCGGGTTGGTCAGCGGGCCGAGGATGTTGAACAACGTGCGCACGCCCATCTCGCGACGCACCGGCGCAACGACCTTCATCGCCGGGTGGTGCAGGGGCGCGTACATGAAGCCGATGCCGGTTTGCGCGATGCATTCGGCCACCTGCCCGGGCGACAGTTCGATGTGGGCACCCAGCGCTTCGAGCGCGTCCGCACTGCCCGAACTCGACGACACGCTGCGCCCGCCATGCTTGGCGACCCGCGCACCCGCCGCCGCCGCGACGAACATCGAGGCGGTGGAGATGTTGAAGGTGTGCGCGCCATCGCCGCCGGTGCCGACGATGTCGACCAGGTGCGTGCGGTCGGCGACATCGACCTTGCGCGAGAACTCGCGCATCACCGTGGCCGCCCCGGCGATCTCGTCCACCGTTTCCTTCTTCACACGCAGGCCGGTGAGGATGGCGGCAGTCATGGTCGGCGAGACTTCGCCGCGCATGATCTGGCGCATCAGGTCGACCATCTCGTCGAAGAAGATCTCGCGATGCTCGATGGTGCGTTGCAGGGCTTGCTGCGGCGTGATCGGCACCTTCAAGGCTCCAGGAAGTTCTTCAGCAGCGCATGGCCATGCTGGGTCAGGATGGATTCGGGATGGAACTGCACGCCCTCGACTGGATGCTCGCGATGGCGCAGGCCCATGATTTCCTCGAAGCTGCCGTCCTCGTGCTCGGTCCACGCGGTGATCTCGAGCGCATCGGGCAGGCTGTCGCGCTCGACCACCAGCGAGTGGTAGCGCGTCGCCTCGTAACCATCCGGCAAGCCATCGAAGACGCCCTTGCCCTCGTGGCGGATGTGCGAGGTCTTGCCATGCATGATCCGGCCCGCGCGCACCACCCTGCCGCCGTACACCTGGCCGATGGACTGATGGCCCAGGCACACGCCGAGGATGGGAATGCGCGGCCCCAGCCGCTCGATCAGCGCCATCGACACGCCCGCTTCGTTCGGCGTGCAAGGACCCGGCGAGATCACGATCCGGTCCGGCGCCAGGCGCTCGATCTCGTCCACCGTCAACGCGTCGTTGCGCTCGACGCGCACGTCGGCACCCAACTCCTGCAGGTACTGCACGAGGTTGAAGGTGAAGCTGTCGTAGTTGTCGATCATCAGGATCATAGCACCGCCCTCACAGTCCCTTCGCCGCCTGCGCCACCGCGCGGAACAGCGCGCGCCCCTTGTTCATCGTCTCGTCCCACTCTTTGCCCGGATCGGAGTCGTAAACGATGCCGGCACCGGCCTGCACGTGCAGCCGACCGTCCTGGATGACGGCCGTGCGGATGGCGATGGCGGTATCTGCATCGCCGTTCCAGCCGAGGTATCCGACCGCGCCGGAATACACGTTGCGCTTGACCGGCTCCAGCTCGCGAATGACTTCCAGCGCACGGATCTTGGGCGCGCCCGACACCGTGCCGGCGGGGAATGCGGCGCGCAACGCGTCCATGTAGCCCAGGCCTCCGCGCAAGCGGCCGGTGACCTCGCTGACGATGTGCATGACGTGGCTGTAGCGCTCGATGGCAAAGCTCTCGCCCAGCTTGACCGTGCCGGCCTCGCTGACGCGGCCGACATCGTTGCGGCCGAGATCGATCAGCATCAGGTGCTCGGCGCGCTCCTTCGGGTCGGCAAGCAGTTCCGCTTCCAGCGCGACATCGGCATCGAACGTCTCGCCGCGCGGGCGGGTGCCGGCGATTGGCCGCACGGTGACGATGCCGTCCTGCAGGCGCACGAGGATCTCCGGCGAGGAGCCCACGACCTGCGTGCGGCCGGTATCCAGGAAGTACATGTAAGGCGACGGATTCATCGCCCGCAGTGCGCGATAGACATCGACCGGACGCGCGTGGAACGGCACCGACAGGCGTTGCGACAACACCACCTGGAACACATCGCCGGAACGGATGTAGTCCTTTACTTGCTCGACCGCGTGGATGTAGCCCTCGCGGCTGAAACCGCTGTTGAAGTCGGCCTCGTCCAGCACCTGGCCCTGCAGCGTTTCCGGATAACCGCTGCCGGCCTGGCGCAGGCGATGCACCAGCGCATCCAGCCGGCGCTGGGCGCGCGCATACGCATGCGGGGCGCCCACATCGGCATGGACGACGAGATACAAACGCCCTTTGAGGTTGTCGAAAACGGCCAGCTCATCGCTCTGCATCAGCAGGATGTCGGGCGTGCCGAGTTCGTCGGGCTTGTCTTGTGCGATGAAGCGCGGCTCGATGTAGCCGATCGACTCGAAGCCGAACCAGCCGACCAACCCACCGGCGAAACCGGGCAGGCCGGGCACCTCGGGTACGCGCTGGGCAGTGCGGATGCGCTCGACCTCGGCTATCGGGTCACCGACATGGCGATGCTCGATCTCGATGCCGTCTTCGCAGACCGACAGTTCATGGCCACGGAAGGCGTACACGCGCCGCGCCGGCAGGCCGATGATCGACCAGCGGCCCGAGCGCTCGCCACCCTCGACGGATTCGAACAGATAGGTATGCGGGCCATCGGCCAGCTTCAAATAGACGGAGAGCGGCGTGTCGAGGTCGGACAGGACCTCGCGCACGACGGGGATCAGGGTATGGCCTTCAGCGACGAGGCGCTGGAATCTCTCTTCGGTCATCACGCGAATTCTCGATGGGCAACGGACAGGCAGAAAGGACGGAGGCTGCGGGCCACCATCGCCAGTTGCCATTGCCAACGATTCGCGCGGATGCGGAGGTCATGCGCCTACTGTAGCCGAAACGTGCTGCACCGCGTCAACCTGCCGCACCGCCGAGGAACGGGCTGGACGCCGGCAGATGCATCCGCAGCCGGCCCGGGATCGCGTCGATGCGGAAGCGGCGGGCCTGCATCGGCTCGCCGTCCAGATTGAGGGTGAACGGCGCGTCGGCCTCCAGTTCCAGCCACGACTGGCGCGTGCAGATGCCGACCTGCTCCAGCGCGGCGGCACGCCCCGAGGACAGGGCGGTGCCCAGCACGCTCCAGAAATCGCCGGTTTCGGAGGCCTCCGGCACGATGGTCAGGTCGATCCGGCCATCGTCCACCAGCGCCTTCGGGCACAGGATCTGCCCGCCGCCGGCCTGCCGCCCGTTGCCGATGCCCAGCGCCACGAAGTCGCCTTCCCACGCGAAATCCTCGCCACGCACGCGGGCGCTGAGCGGCTGCGCCTGCCCCAGCTTGCCCAGCCCGGTCAGCACGTAGGCGAGGCCACCCAGCGACTTCTTGAGTTCCGGATCGGTTTCCACCGTGACCTGGGTGCCGAAGCCGCCGGTGGCGAGGTTGGCGCACCAGCGGGTGTCCTCGCCGTCGCTGATCTTGAGCATGTCCATCGCCACCGGCGGCTGCGCGCGCACCAACCGCAATGCCTCGCTGCTGCCCAAGGGGATGCCGGCACCATTGGCGAAATCATTGGCGGTGCCCTTCGGCACCAACCCCAGCGCCGGCAGGGCATCCGCTTCGGCATCGAGCGCGGCCAAGGCGCCGGCGACTTCGTTCAGCGTGCCGTCGCCACCGGCGGCCACCACGGTATCGAGGCCACGCTCCGCCGCCTTGCGGGCCAGGCGCGCCGCATCGCCGCCCTCCCAGGTGACTCGCACATCGATGCGGATGCCCCCGTCGCGCAGGGCGTGCACGGCCTTGCGCAACTCGGCATCGCCGGCGGACTTGCCGTTGAGGATCAGCAGCCAGTGTGGATTCGGGGGGCTCGATGCGGACTCGGTCATCGGCGGAATCTAACCGGATGCGCGGTCAGGCACCGTGACGACAACCGGGCCCCGGCCTGTCATCACGCCGTCATTTCCGGTGTGCAGCATGGGAGTCCGTGGACAAGGACGAAACGCGGGGGACGGAGCCTCCAACATCCCCGGGCCGGCGCCGAGAGGCGTCGGCTTTTTTGCGCGCTCAGCCGACAGCCGCATCGACCGCGGCCTTCATCCGCGACACCACGTCGCGATAGTCGGATTGGCCGAAGATCGCCGAGCCGGAGACGAAGGTATCCGCGCCTGCCGCCGCGATCTCGCCGATGTTGTCGGGCTTCACGCCGCCGTCGATCTCCAGCCGGATCGGGCGGCCGGAGGCGTCGATGCGCTCGCGCACGCGGCACAGCTTGTCGAGCGTGGACGGGATGAACGCCTGCCCGCCGAAACCGGGGTTCACCGACATCAGCAGCACGTAGTCGATGTCGCCCATCACCCAATCCAGCACGTCGATGGACGTGGCCGGGTTCAACACCACGCCGGCCTGGCAACCGCGCGACTTGATCAGCTGCACGCTGCGGTGCACGTGGCGGCTCGCCTCGGGATGGAAGCTGATGTGGCTGGCGCCGGCATCGGCGAACATCGGGATGATCGCGTCGACCGGCTCGACCATCAGGTGCACGTCGATGGGCGCGGTGACACCGTGCTTGCGCAGCGCCTCGCAGACCAGCGGGCCGATGGTCAGGTTGGGCACGTAATGGTTGTCCATCACGTCGAAATGCACCCAGTCGGCGCCGGCGGCAAGCACGTTGTCGACTTCCTCGCCCAGCCGCGCGAAGTCGGCGGACAGGATCGACGGGGCGATGACGGTGGCTTGACGGCTCATCGGCGTCCTTTCCTCAGTTGCTGGATGCGGTCGTAGGCGGCGTTGATCTGGCTGGCCTTGTCCTGCGCCTGTTTCTGCAGTTCCGGCGCGGTGCCGGCCAGCTTGTCGGGGTGGTATTGGCTGATCAGCCGGCGGTAGGCCTGGTCGATCTCGGCATCGCTGGCATCGCTGGTCAGTCCGAACACCCGATACGGGTTGTCGCGCGGCGACTTGAACCAGTCGGCATCGAAGGCATGCCCGATCAGCAGGCCAAGCACCGCGCCGGCCGGATGCCGCAGCAGCAGCCAGCCCGCGATGAATCCGAAGAATTTGCCGTACCAGCGTCGCGTCATGCGCCGAGTTTACAGGGCGACAGTCGCGGCAGACTCAGCACTTCGGAACGTCCACCCGTTGCTGCTGGCCCGCATTCTGGCGACGGAGGGCCTCCGAATACTCCTGCAGGCATTTGCTGCGCTTGTCCGGGTCTTCCGCTTCGCGGCGGTAGACGTTCCAGATCCGCTGCGTGTTGGCGCTTTGCGCCTGCGCGTTCCAGGATCTCTCGAATTGATTGGACTGACCGCGCAAGTCCTGACATCGCTTGCCGCCATATTGGCAATACACGCCAACATCGTATGCGAATGAGGCTGGGTCGCTGCGATTCGGGCCCTCGCGCTCGACGCGGTCGACGAATGCCTGCTGCGCAGGCGAGAGTTGCACAGGCGCGGGGAAGTAGTAGTTCAGCTTTTGAAGAGCCTGTTCATGACCACCCTGCGCGGCGACGGTATACCAGTACCTGGACAACTCCGGATTGGGCAACCGCTTCCACCGCGGGTTGTAAAGCTCGCCCAGCCGCATCTGCGCTTCAAGACTACCCATTCTCGCAGCGGCATCTAGCAATGATTCCGCCTGCACCCAGTCTTTCGGGTTCTCGGATTTGAACAGAAGGATCCCCAAATCTGTCATCGCACCGGAATGACCTTCCGCCGCCATTGTTTCGCTCATTTCACGGCAGCGTCCCAGATCAAAATCGACAGGCTTAGAGCCTCCGCTCACTCCCCACCCACAATAAGCGATTCGATATACATCCATGGCTTGACGGCTGCCCAATGCCACCGCCTTGTCGAGCAAGGGCAGCGCATCAGCGGAGATGCTGCGATAGCGCTCCTGCTTGCGACGGAAATCGTCAGCGAGCGAATCGCCAGAAACATGTCCAAGACGTTCTGCTTCCACTGTTGCTCGCTGAAGCAATTTCACCGCTTGTGCAAATTCCTCCGCACCCGGACCCGATGGGGTAACGCGCAGCGGAAGTACCGCACGCCACTTCAACCCTTCAACAATTTTGCTGTCCATTGCGATCGACGCCCCTGGCGACAATCGTGCCGCCTGCGACTGCGTAGCCGCAGACAAGGGCGCTTGCGTTGCTGATGGCGCAGGCAGCCGCGCCAGATTTTCCTTGGCATACGCATTTCCGTGCACTGCACCTTTTTCCAGCCAATTCCGCGCCTGCACGAGATCCACGGCGACCCCGATCCCCAATCGGTACATATTCCCCAGATTGGCCATCGCCAGCGCGTCCCCCGCTTCGGCACCCTTGCGATACCACTGCATCGCCATGGCCAAGTCTTTGGGCACCCCATCGCCGTGTTCGTAGTGCCAACCCAGGCTGCCCATGGCGGCCGCATGGCCGTGCTTCACCGCCATGCGGTAGTAATCCAGCCCACGGGGGAGATCCTGCTTGAGCCGCCTGCCGCTGGTTAACTCAAGTCCAAGGTTGTGCATGCACTGCGGTTCGCCTGCCTTGATGCAGCGCTGGTACCACTGCACGCCCTTGGCATCGTCCAGCCCCCAAGCGACGGGGGCGCTGATATAGGCCCAGCCCAATTTCAGCATGGCCCTGGCCTGCCCCTTTTCCGCCAGGGTTTCCCAGCCGACGCGGGCAGTGGTGTAATCGGCGCGCTCGAAGGCGGCATTCGCCTGCTCGAACAGCGCATCGTCGGCCGGCGAAGGTTTTGCCGGCACGACCGGCTTGGCCGGCCTGGACGCCTTGGCCTTGGACGGGGCCTTGGATTGCGCGTGGGATTCCGGTTGCGGCAACCCCCACAAAAAGGCCAGCAGGAGGATCGGCAGAATCGTCTTCATGATCGGTCTGGTCAGGCCTATGCCGGGATCGGCATCGCCTACACTAGCGAAGGCGCTTGTCATTTCTGTCAACGTGGAGCACGCGTGCCGACCCTCCTGATCCAGTCCGATTTACCCGGCCTCGACCTGATCCATCGCGGCAAGGTGCGCGACGTGTTCGATCTCGGCGACGGGCGCCTGCTGATGGTCGCGACCGACCGCCTGTCCGCCTTCGACGTGGTGTTGCCCGACCCGATCCCCGGCAAGGGCGAGATGCTCTGCCAGATCAGCAACTTCTGGTTCGACAAGACCGGTCAGATCATCGCCAACCACCTGACCCATGACGATGTCGCCTCGGTGCTGCCGACGGGCGTGGACCCGGCGCTGTACGCCAGGCGCGCGGTGGTGACGAAGAAATTGAAGCCCGTGCCGGTGGAATGCATCGCGCGCGGCTACATCATCGGCAGCGGCTGGAAGGATTATTCGAAGACCGGCGCGGTCAGCGGCATCGCCCTGCCCGCCGGTCTCCAACAGGCGCAGCAACTCGATGTGCCGATCTTCACGCCTTCCACCAAGGCCGCGGTCGGCGACCACGACGAGAACATCGATTTCGCCACCGCCATCGACAAGGTGGGCCGCGAGATGGCCGAAGCGGTGCGCGATGCCACCCTCGCCCTGTACGCCTTCGCCCGCGACTACGCCGCCGAGCGCGGCATCATCCTGGCCGACACCAAGTTCGAGTTCGGCACCGACGAGGACGGCAAGCTGTACGTGATGGACGAGATGCTGACGCCCGACTCCAGCCGCTGGTGGCCGGCCGAGGACTATGCCGTCGGCAGCAGCCCGCCCAGCTACGACAAGCAGATCGTGCGCGACTACCTGGAGTCGCTCGACTGGGACAAGACCCCACCCGGACCGCACCTGCCGGCGGAAGTGATCGAGCGCACCCGCGCGCGCTATGCCGAGGCCCTGCAGCGCCTCGCCAGCATCGCGGTCGACTGACTGCTGCACTCAAGCGCCCCGGAGGGCACTGCGATGGGCAAGCTGCGATTCGAGGTCCTGATGAAGTCCGGCATGTCGCCTTACGTCGCGACGACCGAGTCGGGCCGGGTGATCGCCACCTTGCACCGCCCCACCTGGCCGAAACAGCCGTCGCTGCTGGACATGGAAGGGCGGCAATACCGCATCGTCCACGAAGCGGCCAGCAACAACTTCCTGCTGAATGACCACCGTTACGCGCTGATGGACGGCGAGGCGACACTCGCTTCCTGCATCGCCAGGCCCGCCGAGCGCACGACGGACGTGGCGATCGGCGATGCCACTTGCCACCTGGTCCGCCGCAACCGCTGGCTGTCGATCCGCTACGCGGTGGAAGACGGCAACGGGCGCGCGCTGGGCAGCATCGCCGAGACCACCGGCTTCTCGCTGTGGCGGCGCAAATTCCGGGTGGAAGTCCCTGATGGCCTCGACGGGCCGCAGGCGATGTTCCTGTTCTACCTGGTCGCCGCGTTCTCCTTCCGCTGAGGCTGCCGCCCGGGCCACGACTCCGGTAGGCTGGGCATCCCGCCGCTCCTCGGGATTCCGCATGTCCGCCAACGCGCCCGAACGCCCGATCGACCGCTGGTTCACCAGCTATTCGTCCGACCACCGCAACGCCACCAACCAGTGGCTGCACGTGGTCTGCGTGCCGCTGATCCTCTGGTCGGTGATCGCGCTGCTGTGGTGCATCCCGGTGCCGGGCACGCTGTTCGGCCCCGGCGCGTGGGCCGCGCTGGCGATGTTCATGACCTGGTCGTTCTATTACCGCCACTCGCGCGCGTTGGGCATGGGGATGCTGCTGGTGTTCGTGGTCTTCTCCTGGGGCACGCGCTGGCTGCACATGGAGCTGGGCACGACGGGGCTGCTCAAGCTCGCCATCGGCGTGTTCGTGGCGGCGTGGATCGGGCAGTTCGTGGGCCACCACATCGAGGGCCGCCGCCCGAGCTTCCTCACCGATCTCACGTATCTGCTGATCGGCCCGATCTGGGTGCTGAACAAGCTCTACCGCAAACTGGGCTGGAAATACTGAGTGACCGCCGAAGCCACCCTCGGCCGGCGCGACTTCGCGCTGCTGCTGTTCGTCTGCGTGGTGTGGGCGCTGAACTTCCTGATGTCGGCGCTGGGCCTGCGCGAGATCCCGCCCTTCACCTTCACCCTGCTGCGCTTCGTGGTGCTGCTGGTGGCGCTGGCAGCCTTCATGCGGGTGCCGCCGCGCGACCAGTGGCGACGCCTGGCCGCGGTCTCGCTGCTGGTCGGCGTGCTGCACTTCGGCCTCAGCTTCCTCGCGCTGCGCCTGTCGGGCGACCTGTCATCGCCGGCCATCGTCATGCAGAGCTACATCCCGATGACGACGCTGCTGGCGTGGTGGTGGCTTGGCGAGCGCTTCAAGTGGTGGACCGGCCTCGCCATCGCGATCAGCTTCCTGGGCGTGCTGGTCATCGGCTTTGATCCGCACGTGCTCGCGCGCCCGACCGCCCTGGTGACGATGCTGCTGTCGGCGCTGGCGCTCGCCACCGGCACCATCCTGATGAAGGGCCTGCGCGGCATCGACATGCCCAACCAGCAGGGCTGGATGGCCGCCGCAAGCCTGTTGCCGCTGCTGGCGATCAGCCTGTGGCTGGAGCCGGGCTCGCTGGCCAGCCTGCCGCAGGCGAGCGCGACCGCATGGGCCGGCGTGGTGTACGCGGCGCTGGCGTCCTCGCTGCTGGGCCACGGCCTGTACTACGGGCTGGTGCAGCGCCACCCGGTCGCGCTGATGATGCCGTGGCTCCTGCTGGTGCCGGTGCTGGCGGTCGGGCTCGGCATCGTGTTCTGGGGCGACCGGCCGGGGCCCCGATTGTGGATCGGGGGCGCGATGGTGCTGGGCGGCGTGCTGCTGATCGCGCTGCGACAGCGTTTCAAGATGTTGATGCGCAACCGTAAAGGCGCCGCATCGAGTTGAACCGCGCATGCAAGGGCCGCGGGGCATTCACCTTCGGCTAGAATGCGGTGGCCGCCACCGGCCGGTTTTTCTTTGCCGAATCAATCACTTCTGGAACCCTATCCGACCCCATGCTGGGCCTGATCCTGCTCCTGCCGTTTGCCGCCGCACTCGCGATCGCCTTGCTCGACGGCTCGCGGCGGCAGAGCGCGTGGATCGCTGGGCTGGCACCGCTGGCGGGCGTCATCCTGCTGGGCTCGCTGACCCCGGCGGTGCTGGCGGGCCAGGTGCCCATGCTGGACTACCCATGGCTGCCGCAGGTCGGGATCGGCTTCGTGCTGCGGCTGGACGGGCTGGCGTGGATGTTCGCCCTGATGGTGCTGGCGATCGGCGCGCTGGTGGTGCTCTACGCGGCGTATTACATGAGCGAGCGCGACAGCGTGTCGCGGTTCTTCGCCTACCTGATGCTGTTCATGGGCTCGATGCTCGGGCTGGTGCTGGCCGGGGACATCCTGCTGATGGTGGTGTTCTGGGAGCTGACCTCGATCAGCTCGTTCCTGCTGATCGGCTACTGGACCCAGCGCCGCGATGCCCGCCAGGGCGCGCGCATGGCGTTGACGGTGACCGGGCTGGGCGGCATCGCGCTGCTGGGCGGTGCGATCCTGCTGGGCGAGGTGGTCGGCAGCTATCGCCTGGCCGACGTGCTGGCGGCGCGCGAGCTGGTGCAGGCCAGTCCCTGGTACCCGATGATCCTGGTGCTGGTGCTGCTGGGCGCCTTCACCAAGAGCGCGCAGTTCCCGTTCCACTTCTGGCTGCCGCAGGCGATGGCCGCACCGACGCCGGTCTCGGCCTACCTGCATTCGGCGACGATGGTGAAGGCCGGCGTGTTCCTGCTGGTGCGGCTGTATCCGGTGCTCTCGGGTACCGACATGTACACCTACACGGTGAGCACGGTCGGCGCGACAACGCTGCTGGTCGGCGCGTGGATCGCGATCTTCCAGCATGACCTCAAGGGCCTGCTGGCCTATTCGACCATCTCGCACCTGGGCCTGATCACCCTGCTGCTGGGCCTGTCCACGCCACTGGCGGTGGTGGCGGCGCTGTTCCACATCCTCAACCATGCCACCTTCAAGGCCAGCCTGTTCATGGCGGCCGGCATCATCGACCACGAAACCGGCACCCGCGACATGCGCCGGCTGGGCAACCTGCGCCGCTACCTGCCGTGGACCAGCGCGTTGGCGATCACCGCGAGCCTGGCGATGGCCGGCGTGCCGCTGCTCAACGGCTTCCTGTCGAAGGAAATGTTCTACGCCGAGGCGCTGGAGATCACCGACGACCTGCCGCGCCTGTTCACCGTGGTGGCCGCGTTCCTGGCCGGCGCCTTCGCCGTCGCCTACAGCCTGCGCTTCGTGCACGACACCTTCTTCGGCGAAGGCCCACGCGACGTCAAGCGCGAGATCCACGAGCCACCGAACTTCATGAAGCTGCCCGTGGCGATCCTGGTGGTGCTGTGCGTGATGGTGGGCATCGTGCCGGCTTCCACCGTCGCACCGATGCTCGCGGCCTCGGCGCGAAGCGTGCTGGGACCGGACATGCCCGAGTACAGCCTGGCGATCTGGCACGGCATCAACCAGCCGCTGCTGATGAGCCTGGGCGGGATGCTGTGCGGCATCGCGCTCTACTTCGGCCTGACCCGGCTGTTCGACCTGCACGCCATCGTGCGCCAATCCTGGGGCCGCCACCTGTTCTACGTGAACGTGGACGCGCTCAACAATCTCGCCCGCCGCTTCACCCGCCGCATCGCCAACGGCAGCCTGCAGCGCTCTCTGCTGCTATTGCTGCTGGCGGCGATGGTGCTGGCGACGCTGCCGGCGCTGGCGCCCTTGCTCGGCACCGGCCCCGGACCGGGCATCCAGCCGATGCCGCCGCTGGGCTGGGGCCTGTGGACGATGTTGGTCGCGGCCACAGTGATGACCGTCGTCATGCACCGGCAGCGGCTGCCGGCGCTGATCGTGCTCGGCGCGGTCGGCACCTCGGTCAGCCTGGTGTTCGTGTTCCTGTCCGCACCCGACCTCGCGCTCACCCAACTGCTGGTCGAACTGGCGACGGTGGCGTTGTTGCTGCTCGCGCTCAATTACCTGCCGCAGGTCAGCCCGACGCCGCAGGCGGGTTCGTGGCGCGGGCTGCGGCGCTGGCGTGACGCACTGATCGCGATCATCGGCGGTGGCATCACCGGCTCGCTGGCCTGGGCGATGATGACCCGGCCTTCGCAGACCGTGGCCGATGAGCTGCTGGCGCGCGCGCTGCCGGAGGCCTGGGGCAGCAACGTGGTCAACGTGATCCTGGTCGACTTTCGCGGCACCGATACCCTGGGCGAGATCGCGGTGTTCGGCATGGCGGGGCTCATCGTCCACGCGCTGCTGCGCCGGGCCCGACTGGCGCCGGAAGAACGCATCCCCGGGCCGCCGGTGGAGCTGGCAATTCCCGCGACGCTCGGCCACGTGCTGTTCCCGCTGGCCATCGCCGTTTCGCTCTACCTGTTCCTGCGTGGCCACAACCAGCCCGGCGGCGGCTTCATCGCCGGTCTGGTGCTGACCATCCCGCTGCTGCTGCAGTACGTGATCCTCGGCTCGCGCTATGTCGAAAGCCGGCTGGGCTTCGACTACATCAAGCTGATCGGCATCGGCCTTGTCCTCGCATTGGCGGGCGGCATCGCGCCGATGCTGATGGGCCTGCCCTTCCTCACCAGCGGCCATGCCGAACCGGTGCTGCCCATGATCGGCAGCGTGCCCCTGGCCAGCGCCCTGGTGTTCGACACCGGCGTGTACCTGGTCGTGTTCGGCGGCGCGATGCTGATCCTGTCGATGATGGGCGACATCCGCGCGCCGCGTCGTCACAAGCAATCGCCCGCACCGGCAAAGGGGGCACGCTGATGGAATTCGCCCTCGCCAGCGCCATCGGCATCCTCACCGCGGCCGGCATCTACCTGGTGCTGCGTTCGCGCAGCTTCGACGTGATCCTCGGGCTGACCCTGCTGTCCTACGCCGCCAACCTGCTGATCTTCTCGGCCGGACGGCTGCGCCCGAACATGCCACCGATCCTGCGCGACGGCGTGCCGCACACGCTCGAGCACCACGTCGATCCGTTGCCACAAGCATTGGTGCTGACCGCCATCGTGATCGGTTTCGCGATGACCGCCGTCACCATCGTCATCGCGATCCGCAACCGCAGCGACGGCGGCAGCGACCATGTCGATGCCGGCACCGGCCTGGACTACACCCGGCTGGTGCCGCTCGACACCGACCGCGAGGAAACCGCCGAGGACCTCGAGGCCTGCGCGACCGCGCCCGGCGAAGCCGGCGCCGACGAGGCCGCGCGATGATCCAGCACCTGCCCGTCGCACCGATCCTGCTGCCGCTGCTGATGGCCGCCGCGATCCTGCTGGTCGAGCGCCGCGGCATCGCCTGGCAGCGCGCGCTCGGCTGGGTCGGCACGCTGGGCCTGATGGCGCTGGCGATCGCACTGGTCGACCGCGTCGATGCGCAAGGCAGTCTGGTCTACCTGCTGGGCGACTGGCCGGCCCGGCTCGGCATCGCCCTGCTCGCCGACCACCTCTCCGCCGCGCTGGTGCTGCTGGTCGCGCTGCTGGCCGTGCCGGCGCTGCTGTACGCCTCCACCGGTTGGGATGCGCGGGCACCGCATTTCCACGCCTTCTTCCAGTTCCAGCTGGCAGGCCTGTGTGGCGCTTTCCTCACCGCGGACCTGTTCAACCTGTTCGTGTTCTTCGAGGTGATGCTGATCGCCAGCTATGGCCTGATGCTGACCGGCGGCCGCGGCCCGCGCATGCGCGCCGGCCTGCATTACGTGGTCTTCAACATCGTCGCCTCGACCCTGTTCCTGATCGCGCTCGGCCTGATCTACGGGCTGGTCGGCACGCTCAACATGGCGGAGATCGGCGCGCGCGTGGCCCAGCTCGGCCCGCGCGAGGCCGCGCTGGTGCAAGCCGGCGCCGGCATCCTGCTGACGGTGTTCTGCGCCAAGGCCGCGCTGCTGCCGATGTTCCTGTGGCTGCCGATGACCTACAAGTACACGCCGGCCCCGGTCGCGGCGCTGTTCGTGGTGATGACCAAGGTCGGCGTGTATTCGGCGCTGCGAGTGTTCACCCTGGCCTTCGGCGACATCCCCGGCGCGCAGGGCTGGCCCTGGGACTGGCTGCTGCCCGCCGCGCTCGCCACGCTGTTGCTGGGCACCTTCGGCGCGATGGCCTCGATATCGCTGCGCGCGATCACCGGCTGGCTGGTGGTGGCCTCGGCCGCGACCTTGTTCACCGTATTCTCGCTCGGCAACGACAAGGCGATCGCCGCCGGCCTCTACTACCTGCTGCACAGCAGTTTCGCCGCCGCCGCGCTGTTCCTCATCGCCAACCAGATGCGTCGCCAGCGCGGCAGCGATGGCGACCGCCTCAACACCATCGGCGCGCTGCAACAGCCGATCGCCACCGGCGTGGCCTTCAGCCTGGCCGCGATCTCGATCACCGGCCTGCCGCCGCTCTCGGGCTTCGTCGGCAAGCTGCTGATGCTGCAGGCAGTGCCGGAGGATCGCGTGCCGTGGATCTGGGGGATGATCCTGCTCACCAGCTGGATGTCGATCGTGGCGATGGCGCGCGCCGGCAGTGGCCTGCTGTGGGAGGCCCCCGCGCGCGCGGCCCGCTGGCGCCCGGAAAGCGGCCTGCCGCCGCTGCCCGAGCCGCAACCGACGACGCCCGCGATGCGGCGGATGCAGTGGACGGCGATCTGGCTGCTGCTGGGCTACGGCATCGCGCTGGTGGTGTTCGCCGCGCCGGTCTATCGCTACCTCGACGAGGCCGCCAAGGAAGTCATCGCGCCCGGCGCGACCTCGAACCTGATCCGCGATGCCCGCCCCGCCACGCGAGGGCCTTCACCATGAGGCGCTTCCTGCCCTCGCCGCTGCTGAGCGTGGCCGTGCTGCTGCTGTGGCTGCTGCTGGCCGGCGATCTCAGCGCAGGCAGCCTCGCCATCGCGATCGCGCTGGCCATCGCGCTGCCGCTGTGCGCCGGGCTGCTGCAGCCCGAGCACGCGCGCATGCATCGCCTGCCCGCCATGCTGCGGCTGTCCGGTCGCGTGCTGCACGACATCGCCGCCTCCAGCCTGCAGGTCGCGCGGATGATCCTGGGCCGCGAGTCGAAGATCCATCCGGGCTTCGTCTGGGTCCCGCTCGACATTCGCGACCTGCACGGCATCACCGCGCTGGCCAGCATCATCTCGCTCACGCCCGGCACGCTCTCCACCGAACTGAGCCCCGACCGCCGCTTCCTGCTGGTGCACTGCTTCAACCTGCGCGATGCCGACGCCACCATCGCCGGGATCAAGTCGCGCTACGAGTCGCTGCTCAGGGAGATCTTCGAATGATCGCCACCGCCGCCGCCTTCTGCATGTACGTCGTCGCGCTGGCGATGGCGATGTCGCTGTGGCGCCTCTTCCGCGGCCCGACCCTGCCCGATCGCATCCTCGCGCTCGACACGGTGTCGATCAACAGCATCGCGCTGCTGGTGTTGTACGGCATCCGGGTGGGTTCCTCGGTCTATTTCGAGGCGGCACTGGTCATCGCCATGCTCGGCTTCGTCAGCACCGTGGCGCTGTCCAAATACGTCATGCGCCGGGACATCGTCGAATGAACGCCGCGCTCGACATCCTCATCGTGGCGCTGCTGGCGATCGGCAGCTTCTTCGTGCTGGTCGGCTCGCTCGGCCTCGCCAAACTGGGCGATTTCTACAAGCGCCTGCACGGCCCGACCAAGGCCAGCACGATGGGCGTGGGCTGCATCCTGCTCGCCTCCATCGCCGCGCATGCGCTGGCCAGCGGAGGCTTGAGCCTGCGCGAGCTGCTGGTCTCGGCGTTCCTGTTCATCACCGCGCCGGTGGGCGCGCTGATGATGGCGCGCGCCGCCCTGGCGATCCATCCGCAGGATCGCCCCGATCCGCCGACGGTTACGAAAGAGGCCGCGCCGCGGGACTGAGGCAACGGTGCTCGCCAGTCAGGCGCAGCCTTCCACGTAATCGACGTACGGCGGAATGCCCACGCGCCATTCGGTGACCTTGCCGGAACCGTCGGTCTCGAACACCAGCACGTTCCCGCCATCGACGATCCTCAGGTATTTGCCGTCGGTGTACTTGTGCGGTTCTTCCTCGATGCGCCCGGGGTAGAGCTTGCCGATCTCCTCGCGCGACATGCCGATCCTGCCGCCGCCCGGTGCGGTCAATTTCGGATCCTCGGTGCTGTAGCGCGCGAATCGCGCGTCGCCGAACATGAAGGCGAGCTCGGCCGAGGTCTTCTGGCCCTTCGGCCACAGGTGGAAGCAGCTGGCCTTGTCCTCGAACTCGTAGCTCGAAAGATCGCCGCCCCAGGCCTTGCGGAAGGCCGCCTCGTCCATCCCGAAAGCCGTGTCGCCATAGCCATTCCAATGCACCAGCCCAATATCGGGGGCCGGCCCCGGATCGGCTGTCGGTGCCGGGTCGGCGGGCGCGGGCGCGGCGGCGACCGGAGCGGCGTCCTGCACGGGCGCATCCGCGGCGGCATCGCTGCCGGCGGGCGTGCACGCGGCCAAGCCCAGCAGGCAGGCGATGGCAAGTACTCCTGGAAGGAGCTGCAGGAATGTCCTTGGCGTCATGGGGGCGGCCTCGTGATGAAAACGGGATCCACCCTACGAGCCGCCCGTGAACCGCACGCGAAAGCGCGAGATTGCCGTTCAGTCGGATTCAGTCGCCCGGATCGAAGTTCTTCTTCAACCCCGCCCAGCACGCCTGGTATTCGCGTTGCCGATGCGGCGCCGCGATCGCCTGTTCGGTCGGCCGGATCACCGCACGCGATTCGAACATGAAGGCCATCGTGTCGCGGATGTAGTCGGGCTTGGAGGTATCGGCGCTGCTCGCCTTCTCGAACGTGGCCGCATCCGGGCCATGCCCGGTCATGCAGTTGTGCAGCGAGCAGCCGCCGGGCGCGAAGCCTTCGGCCTTGGCGTCGTAGGCACCGTGGACCAGGCCCATGAACTCGCCGGCGATGTTGCGGTGGAACCACGGCGGACGGAACGTGTCCTGCATCGCCAGCACGCGCGGGCCGAAGATCACGAAATCCAGGTTGCCCACGCCGGGCGAATCGGTCGGCGAGGTCAGCACGAGGAAGATCGACGGGTCGGGATGGTCGAAGCTGATCGAACCGATCGTGTTGAACTTGCGCAGGTCGTACTTGTACGGCGCGTGGCTGCCGTGCCAGCCGACCACGTCCAGCGGCGAGTGACCGATGTCGGCGCGCCACAGGTGCCCCTGGAACTTGGCGATCAGCTCGAAATCGCCCTCGAGATCCTCGTACGCGGCTTGCGGGGTGAGGAAATCGCGCGGATTGGCCAGGCCGTTGCTGCCGATCGGCCCCAGGTCGGGGATGCGCAGGAACGCACCGAAGTTCTCGCAGACGTAGCCGCGCGAGGCGCCGTCCGGCAGTTCCACCCGGAAGCGGATGCCACGCGGAACCACCGCGATTTCGTGCGGCTCGACTTCAAGCACGCCCAGTTCGGTCTCGATGCGCAGCCGACCCTGCTGCGGCACGATCAGCATCTCGCCGTCCGCATCGTAGAAATAGCGGCCTTCCATCGAGGTGTTCGCCGCGTACAGGTGAATGCCGATCCCGCTGCCCGCGACCGGCGAGCCGTTGCCCGCCACGGTGAACAGGCCGTCGATGAAGTCGACCGGTGCCTCCGGCATCGGCATCGGGCTCCAGCGCAGCTGGTCCGGGGTGATCGGACCGTGCCCGAAGTCGTTGTGGAAGCGGGCATGGTTCAGCAGGGAGAATTCGCCGTGCATCGCCGCCGGGCGGATGCGGTAAAGCCAGCTGCGGCGGTTCTGGTGGCGCGGCGCGGTGAACGCGGTGCCGTTGATCTGCTCCGCGTACAGGCCGTGCGCGACGCGCTGCGGCGAGTTGTGGCCATCCGGCAGCGTGCCGGGCAATGCCTCGGTCGCGAACTCGTTGCCGAAGCCTGACATGTAGCCATTCGCTTTCATCGGATATCCATGGGGCGGGGCCCGGCCCGCCGGCAGAGTGGAATGACGAAGGGCGGGCCGTGGCCCGCCCCGTGCGTGTGGATCAGAGGACTCCGCGCTTCATTTGATCGCGTTCGATCGACTCGAACAGCGCCTGGAAATTGCCTTCGCCGAAGCCCTCGTTGCCCTTGCGCTGGATGATCTCGAAGAAGATCGGGCCGAATGCGTTCTGGGTGAAGATCTGCAGCAGCTTGCGTTGGTGCGTCTCCGGGTCGGCATCGATCAGGATCTTGTTCTTCGCCAGGCGCGGCACGTCCTCGCCGTGGTTCGACACGCGCTGGTCGATCACGTCGAAGTAGGTCTCCGGGGTGTCGAGGAACTCGATGCCGGCCTCGCGCATCGCCTCGACCGTGGCGTAGATGTCGTCGGTGAACAGCGCGATGTGCTGGATGCCCTCGCCCTTGTAGTCGCGCAGATATTCGTTGATCTGGCTCTTCTCGTCGCTGGACTCGTTGAGCGGGATGCGCACGATGCCGTCCGGCGCGGTCATCGCCTTCGACAGCAGGCCGGTCTTGGCGCCCTTGATGTCGAAGTAGCGGATCTCGCGGAAGTTGAACAGCTTCTCGTAGTAGTCCGACCACTTCTGCATGTTGCCCACGAACAGGTTGTGGGTCAGATGGTCGATGAAGGTGAGGCCGAAGCCGGCGGGCTGCTGCTCGGCGCCGTCGATGGCGACGAAGTCGGCGTAGAGATCGCCGTTGCCGTCATCGATGAGGTACAGCATGCAGTCGCCGATGCCCTTGATGACCGGCGCGTCCACTGCGCGGGTCTCCGGCATGAAGTCGATCTCCTCGCCGCCGTTGGCCAGCACGTGCGCGAGCACTTCGCTGTCCGGCTTCTTGAAACGGATCGCGAAGCCGCAGGCCGACGGCCCGTGCTTGTCGGCGAAATCCGAGGCGAAGCTCTCGCGGGTCTCGTTCAGCAGGAAGTGGATGCCGCCCTGGCGGAACAGTGTGATGTCGCGGTCCTTGTGCCGCGCGACGGCGGTGAACCCCAGGTTTTCCAGATACTTGCGCATCACCTGACCCTGCCCGGCCGGTGCCGCGAACTCGACGAACTCGAAGCCGTTGATGCCCATCGGGTTCTCGAAGGTGGTGACGGTCATGCCGAAATCGGGCTGGGCGTTCATGCGGACTCCTCGGAATGCGGGGTGGGTGGGGGCCGTGCTTGCGCGCGGCAGGCTTCCGTTATAGTTTCATATGAAACCAATTTCAAGCTGCGGTGCGGTATGGGAAGAGCGGACGACGGAACAGGAACAGCCACGACATCGGCGGGCGGGCACGAAAGCGACGCGCCCGGCGCGCTGCTGGCGCTGGAGCGCTTTCTGCCTTATCGCCTGAGCGTGCTCTCCAACCGCATCAGCAGCGCGATCGCACGCGAATATTCGCAACGCTTCGGACTGACCGTCACCGAATGGCGGGTGATGGCCGTGCTCGGCCGCTACCCCGGCCTGTCCGCGAACCAAGTGGCGCAGCGCACGGCGATGGACAAGGTGGCGGTCAGCCGCGCGGTGGCGCGCCTGATCGATGCCGGCCGGCTGGAGCGCGAGTTCGACGACGACGACCGCCGCCGCTCGGTGCTGCGGCTGTCGGCGGCCGGTTACGCGGTGCACGAGGAAGTCGCGCCGCTGGCGCTGGGCGTCGAGCGCCATCTGCTGGCGGGCATGCCGGCGGATGAGCGCGAACTGCTGTTCCGCCTGCTCGACAGGCTTGAGGAGTTGGAGATCCGCGCGGAATCCGGCGCACATCCGGCTACCGACTGAACCCTCAATCGCGCCGCATCCACTCGTCGCAGCGGCGGTATTCGAACACGATCTTCATTTCCATGCCGTCGGGCCCCAGCCCGGCGATCCACGCATGCAGCGCATCGCCCTCGCGCCGGTATTCGATCCTGTTGGGGAAGTCGTGCGCGGCATTGTGGAAACGCACACGGCGCTCCGCGCGTTCGGCGAAGGCGAAGGCGAACACCGTCGGCGGCGCGCCGTTGGGCTGGACGTGGAAGCCGGCATCCTTGCCATCCGGCACGATCCGCATGAACTCGAACGATTCCGTATCCTCGCCGCGCACCGTGCGCGACATGCCCAACAAGTTGCCGCCCGCCTTCGTGCGCGGCCGCCACGCGGCGCTACCGGCTCAGTAGCGGTCGCCCAGCGCGAAGATCGGCTTGCGGTCCTGCCACTTGCCTTCGGTGAAGTCCGGGAACGCGAGCGTCCTGTAGTCCTCGGCGATGGACTGCTCGGACAGCGGGGTGATCGCGCTCCAGGCCACCGCGTCGTAGATGTCGATCGGCATCGGGCCGCCGGCCTTCAGCGCCTCGATGAAGGCGTGCACCACGAACCAGTCCATGCCGCCGTGGCCGGCGCCCGCCGCCTTCTCGGCGTACTTGCGCCACAGCGGGTGGTCGTATTCGTCGTAATACTTCTGCGCGTCTTCCCACTTGTGCGGCGGGCTGCGGCCTTCGATGTGGATCGACTTGTTGACGTCCATCCACAGGCCGTCGGTGCCCTGCACGCGGAAGCCCAGCGAGTACGGCCGCGCCAGCGAGGTGTCGTGCTGCAGCAGGATGGTCTCGCCGTTCTCGCAGCGCAGGGTGCTTGTCACGACATCGCCAAGCTTGAACCGCACCCCGGCATTCGGGTGGTCGGGGCCGCCCTTCGGGTGCTTGACGATGTAGTCGTGCAGGCCGCGCGCCTTGGTCGCGAACGCGTTGATGTGGGTGAAGCGGTTGCCGCGGTGGATGTTGGCGTACATCGCGCAGGGGCCGATGCCGTGGCTGGGATACAGCTCGCCGTTGCGTTCGATGGAGTGTTGCGTGCGCCACTGCGCCTCGGAGAACGCCTTGGACCCGAACTCCACGCCACTGCCGTAGGGCTCGGCCGGATTGCCGGAATTGAACTTCACCCCGCGCAGGTCGTGCTGGTAGCCACCCTGCAGGTGGATGAGTTCGCCGAACAGCCCGGCGCGCACCATCTGCAGCACCGCCATCACGTCGCGGCGGTAGCAGACATTCTCCAGCAGCATGTAGGGCGTACCGGTGCGCTGCTGGGTGCGCAGCACGTCCCAATGGTCCTGCAGGGTGATGCCGGCCACGACCTCGCAGCCCACCGCGATGCCGGCTTCCATCGCCGCGATCGCCATCGGCGCATGCCATTCCCACGGGGTGACGATGAAGACCGCATCGATGCCCTTGTGCGCCAGCAGCGCCTTCCACGCATTGGCGTCGCCGTTGCCGCCGTACACCTTGGGCTTGCGGCGGCCGGCCTTGTCGATGATCGAAAGCGCCATGTCCAGCATCACCTGCTGGGTGTCGCAGATGGCGACCAGCTCGATGTCGTTGCGGCTGAGCAGCGGCCCCAGCTGCGACTGCCCGCGCAGGCCGGTGCCGATCATGGCAACGCGCAAGCGTTCATGCGGCCGGGCGACGGCAGAGGCGAACGAGCTCGCCGCCATGGCGACCCCGGCGGCGGCGGTGGAGATCAGGAAGTCGCGTCGATTCATGGTTCGTCCCCAGGCCTGGATGGCGAGATTGTCGCAACGAAGGCGTCGCAAACGGAAACGGCGGCCGGAGCCGCCGTTTCCTCATGCCGATGCGCAGCAGTCACTTCACGCCGTGCATCCACTTCTGGATCAGCGGGGCGATCAGGAACAGCAGCACGCCGGAACCGACCAGGGCGTAGAAGCCGAAGGTGTAGCCGGAGTGCGCCGACGCCACGGTCATGCCACCCTCGCCGCTGACCTTGCCGGCGAAGATGCCTGCCAGATTGTTGCCGATCGCGATCGACAGGAACCAGCAGCCCATCGCGAAGCCGGTCAGCTTGGCCGGGGCCAGCTTGGTGGTCATCGACAAACCGATCGGCGACAGGCACAGCTCGCCGACCGACTGGATCACGTAGACCATGAACAAGGTCCAGAACGGGATCTTGCCGGCGTCATCCACCATGCTCGACAGCGCCACCATCAGCAGCAGGAAGGCCAGCCCGTTGAAGATCAGGCCCAGACCGAACTTGCGCGGAATGGTCGGGTTGTTCTTGCCCATCCGCACCCACAGCCACGCAAGGATCGGCGCCAGGGTGATGATGGCCACCGAGTTCACCGACTGGAACCACGACACCGGGAAATCATTGGTGCCCGCCAGCGCCTGGAACAGACCCTGCATGCCGATATCGCGGTTGACGATCTTGTCGGCGAGGAAGTTGAACGAGCTGCCGGCCTGTTCGAAGAACATCCAGAACAAGACGTTGAACACGAAGATGGTCAGCATCGCCATCACCTTGTCGCGCGGCACGCTGCCTTCGCGCGCACCTTCGCGGAACAACATCACCGCAGGGATGATGAACAACGCCATCAGGATGTACTGCAGCAGCGTCGCATCGATGGTCAGCAGGGTGTAGAACACCGGCACGCCGATCAACACGCCGCCCAGCAGCACCAGCGAGACGTTGCGCATGCCTTCCTGGTGGGCCGCCGGCAAGCCGACGCCCTTCAGCTGGGCGCGACCGAACCAGAACCAGATCAGGCTGAGCAGCATGCCGATGCCGGCGGCGATGAACACCACCTTGTAGGCGGGCATGCCGTCGATGCCGAACAACTTCTTGGCCAGATACTGGGTCACCAAGGGCGCCAACAGTGCGCCGATGTTGATGCCCATGTAGAAAATGGTGAAGCCCGAATCTCGGCGATCGTCGCCCTGTGCGTAGATCTTGCCAACCAGGGTCGAGATGATCGGCTTGAACAAGCCGTTGCCGACGATGATGGTGGCCAGACCCAGCTTGAACATGGTCTCGGACGGCATCGCCAACAGGAACAGGCCGGCGGCCATGATCACCGCGCCCAGCAGAATGGACCGTTGATGGCCGATCAATTTGTCGGCGATGAAACCGCCAAAGATCGCGCCGGCATATACCAGTGCCAGGTAAGCGCCATACAGCTCGCTCGCGGGCTTTTCACCCGAGGCATCGCCGCCGTGGAACTGCGCGACGATGTACAGCACCATAGCCCAGCGAATGCCGTAGAACGCGAAGCGCTCCCAGAACTCCGCCATGAACAACATCCACAGTGGCCTGGGATGCCCCATCACCTGCGGGAAGTCGGGCGGTTGCGTGCCGCCGGGCGGCATCTCCATGGCCGGGCCGTTGGGCTCGACGCGATCAGGCACGGATGTGCTCATTCGATATCCCCGTATTGCGTTGTGTTGTCAGGAGGCGCGCCCGGTCGGGCGACAGGCGAGGATCACCGACACGCCCCCCCGGCGTCAAACCCCGCCGCATTCATCCGCAAGGCCAGGATCGACTCAATCGCGCCGCGGGAAGTAGCGCGCATCATCGAAACTGGCGCACCACTGAGGCCGGTAGGTAACGATCAGCGCCATGGTTCCGCCGGTGAAAAAGGCTTCGCCGAAGGCCATCGGAATCGCCGCGATGGCATAGGGCGCGGCTTCGCCGCCCAGCCAGGCGGTCACCGACGCCTTGAATGCGATCGACGCCAGCATCGACAGGCCCGCGGCGAAGAACGCATTGCCGAAGATGTAGATGAAGACGTGCGCCGGCAATTTGCGCGTGACCAGCGCGCCGAGCCCGGCGGTCACCGCCACCGGCAGGGCGTCGTTGGCGATGAAGTCCCAGCCCCAGCCGAGCCAGACCCGGCCCATCAACGCCCAGGCCGCGCTCACCATCGCCAGCGCAACCAGGGCGAAGCGCGCGCCGAACATCAGCGTGGCGATGGCGGCGCCGAGAAAATGCAGGCTGATGCCCATCGCCGACTGGGTGTTGGGGCCACGCAGCAGGATCATCACCGCGATGAAGATGGCGAAGGTCCGCTGCGCCTCCGCATCCCCCTGCACCTTGTGCCAGGGCAGGCGGCGCAACGCCCATGCCAGCACCACGCAGGCGACCAATACGCCGGACCACCGCCATGCCGACGGCAGCTCGAGGTTCACGCGCCCGGGCTGTCCTCGCCGTAGCCGCGTTCGGGGCCGATCGTGGTGCGGACTTCGAACAGTTCGGGGAAGAAGGTGAGGTCGAGCGCGCGCTTGAGGAAGTCCACGCCGGACGAGCCGCCGGTGCCGCGCTTGAAGCCGATGATCCGCATCACCGTGCGCATGTGGCGGAAGCGCCAGAGCTGGAACTGCGTCTCCAGGTCGACCATGTCCTCGCACAGCGCGTACTCGCGCCAGTAGCGGTCGGTGTCCTCGTAGATGCGCTCGAACACCGGCAGCAGCTCGCGATCGAGCACGTGCGGCTTCGACCAGTCGCGCTGCAGGTGGATCGCCGGCACCGCATGGCCCCAGCGCGCCAGATAACGCAGGAACTCGTCGTACAGGCTGGGCGCTTCCAGCACCTGGGTGAGCGATGCGGAAGCCGCCTCGTCGTGCCTGAACACCTTCACCATGCCGGCATTCTTGTTGCCGAGCAGGAACTCCACCGTGCGGTACTGCAGTGACTGGAAGCCGGACGAGGGGCCCAGCACGTCGCGGAACTCCATGTATTCGGAAGGGGTGAGCGTCTCCAACACCGACCATTGGGCGGTCAGCTGGTCCATCACCCGCTTGCAGCGCGCGGCGACCTTGCCGAACTGCCAGATGCGGTCGTTGCGCAGGTGGTCCACCGCCGCGGACAGCTCGTGGATCAGCAGCTTCAACCACAGCTCGCTGGTCTGGTGCTGGACGATGAACAGCATCTCGTCGTGATGCGGCGGCTGCGAGAGCGGCGACTGCGCCGACAGCAGCCGGTCCAGCTGCAAGTAGCCCCCGTAGGTGATCCGCCCGGACAGGTCCGTATGGATTTCCGCCTCGAGCGCGCGCTCGTTGTTCTCGATGCTCATGCCGGCGATTCTCGCATGGCGGCCTCTCGCCCGACCTGACCACGATCAAGCCGGCGGCCATGCCGCAGCGCGCAACGGAACCTTAGCGGGGCCTCGTTATCATGAATGCACCATCAGTCCATCGGATGCCTGCATGAGCGTAGCTGCCCAGTTCGAGATCGAATACCTGCAATGCCTGAAACCGGACGGCACCCTCGCCGGTCCGCTGCCTCCCGCCGTGGAGGATCCGGCCAAGCTGGTCTCCCTCTTCAAGCGCATGCTGTTCGTGCGCACCTTCGACAGCAAGGCCATCGCATTGCAGCGCACCGGCAAGCTCGGCACGTATGCAGCATGCCTGGGCCACGAGGCCACGCATGTCGGCATCGGCGCATCGATGACGCCTGACGATGTGTTCGCGCCCAGCTATCGCGAGTACGGCGCGCAGTTCATGCGCGGGGTGAAGCCGCGCGACGTGCTGATGTACTGGGGCGGCGACGAACGCGGCAACGACTTTGAAGTCCCGCGCAACGACTACCCTTGGTGCGTGCCGATCTCCACCCAGTGCCTGATGGCCGCAGGCGCCGCGCTGTCGTTCAAGCTGCGCGGACAAAACCGCGTGGCCGTCGCCTGCTGCGGCGATGGCGGCTCCTCCAAGACCGATTTCTACGCCGCGGTGAACTCGGGCGGCGCATATCAATTGCCGCTGGTGCTGTGCGTGATCAACAACGGCTGGGCGATCTCGGTGCCGCGCAAGGCGCAGACCGGTGCCGAGACGCTGGCGCAGAAGGGCCTGGCCGGTGGCCTCGCCTGCCTGCAGGTGGACGGCAACGACCTGATCGCCGTGCTCGAGGCCATGCGCCGCGCCACCGAGCGTGCGCGCAAGGGCGAAGGCGGCAGCGTCATCGAATTCATGACCTATCGCCTGCACGACCACACCACGGCCGATGACGCCCGTCGTTATCGCGGCGAAGAAGAGGTGAAGGACGCTTGGACGCGCGAACCGTTCATTCGCCTGCGCAAATACCTCACCGACCTCAAGCTCTGGGATGAAGAGCAGGAGAAGGCGTGGATCGAGGAATGCGGCAAGGTCGTCGACACCGAGATCAACGCCTACCTCGAAACGCCAGTGCAGCCGGTCGAAGCGATGTTCGACTACCTCTACGGCGACATGCCGGCCGACGTGCTCGCGCAGCGCGCGGAAGCCATCGCCTTGGACAAGGCCGCCAGGGAGGGCCGCGCATGAGCGACCAACCCATTGCATTGATCGAAGCGATCACCCAGGCGCTCGCCTACGAATTGCGCCACGATGACAGCGTCGTGGTGCTCGGCGAAGACGTCGGCGTCAACGGCGGCGTGTTCCGCGCGACCGCCGGCCTGTCCGCGACCTTCGGGCCCGAACGCATCCTCGACACGCCGCTGGACGAAACCACGATTGCAGGTTTGACCGTCGGCATGGCCTCGCAAGGCATGAAGCCGGTGGCCGAGGCGCAGTTCGACGGCTTCATGTATCCGATGGTCGACTTCATCGTCTGCCACGCCGCGCGCATGCGCTATCGCACCCGTGGCCGCCTGACCTGCCCGATGGTCTTGCGCGTGCCGTGGGGCGGTGGCATCCGCGCACCGGAGCACCACAGCGAAGCGAACGAATCGATCTTCACCAACGTGCCCGGTTTGCGCGTGGTGATGCCTTCTTCTCCCGCGCGTGCGTACGGCCTGTTGCTGGCCGCGATCCGCGACCCGGACCCGGTCATCTACATGGAGCCCAAGCGCATCTATCGCCAGTACAAGGAACTGGTGCCGGATGATGGCGAGGCCCTGCCGCTGGACGTCTGCTTCGTGTTGCGCGATGGCAGCGACATCACCCTCGTCACCTGGGGCGCGCAGGTGAAGGAAACGCTGGAGGCTGCGGAGAAACTCGCTAATGAGGGCATCAGCGCGGAAGTGATCGATGTCGCGACGCTCACCCCGCTCGACTTCGACACCATCGCCGAATCGGTCGCCAAGACCGGCCGCTGCGTGATCGTCCACGAGGCCGCGAAGACCGCGGGCTTCGGTGCGGAGATCGCCGCACGCATCGCCGAAGAGTGCCTGTTCGATCTCTTGGCACCGGTCGAGCGCGTCACCGGTTACGACACCCACATCCCGCTGTTCCGTCTGGAAATGAAGTACCTGCCCAGCGTGGACAAGATCGTCGCCGCGTCCAAGCGCGCGATGGCGCACTCTTAAGGAAGCCCCATGAGCAAGAAGACTTTCTACCTCCCCGATCTTGGCGAAGGCCTGCCGGACGCCACCATCGTCGAATGGCACGTCAAGGAAGGCGACGTCATCAAGCTGGACGACAACCTCGTTTCGATGGAAACCGCGAAGGCCGTGGTCGATGTGCCCTCGCCGGTCAGCGGCAAGGTGACCAAACTTTCCGGTGCGGCCGGCGACGTGATCATCACCGGCAGCATGCTGGCCGAGTTCGAGATGGACATGTCGATGCCGCAACGCGCCGAAGGCCAGGACACCGGCCATCACCACGGCGGTGGGCATGGCGTGGGCACGCAAGACCCTGCACCGGACGACAAGGTCGTCGCTTCCAGCGAAGGCGGTGCGATCGCCGCGACCGACAAGGCCCCGCCCGAAGCGAGCGACGCGAACACCAAGAAGGATGCCGGCACCGTGGTCGGCGCGATGCAGGTCGGCGATTCGGTGCGCAGCGAGGCGGCGATGGCCGTCGGCGGCGCCAAGGCCGTCCCGGCGGTGCGTGCGACCGCGCGCAAGCTCGGCGTCGATATCGCCCGGGTGCGCGCCACCGGCCCGGACGGCACCGTGACCATGCAGGACGTGAAGCAGGCTGCGGCCGACCCCTCGCAACTGGCACCCGCCGCCTCGGCGAAAGTCACCGCCGAAGGCCTGCGCGAACATTTCCAGTCGGCGCGCACGACCGATGCTGCTCCAGCGCAGCGCAGCACGCTCTCGCAAGCCGGCAAACCGATGCGCACGCAGCCGCCGTCGGTCGAGGCCAGCGGCCAGCCCGAGCAGCTCAAGGGCGTGCGCCGCAACATGGCGCGCGTCATGGCCGATGCCCACGCGAAAGTCGTGCCGACGACGCTGGTGGACGATGCCGACCTGCACGCCTGGATCGGCAAACAGGACATCACCGCACGCCTGGTTCGCGCGATCGTCGCCGCCTGCAAGGACGTGCCGGCGCTCAATGCCTGGTTCGATGGCGAGAAGCTCACCCGCACGCTGCATCCGCACGTGGACATCGGCATCGCGGTGGATACCGACGACGGCCTGTTCGTGCCGGCATTGCGCAATGCCGACATGCTGGATGGCAACGGCGTGCGTGCCGGCATCCAGCGCCTGCGCGCGCAGGTCGCCGACCGCAGCATTCCGCAAGGCGAGTTGATGGGCTACACCATCTCGCTCAGCAACTTCGGCATGTTCGCCGGCCGCTACGCGACGCCGGTCGTGGTCCCGCCGTGCGTGGCGATCATTGGCGCCGGCAAGCTTTCGCACGACGTGGTCGCGGTGATTGGCGGCATCGAAGTGCATCGCCGGATGCCGATCTCGCTGACTTTCGACCATCGCGCCTGCACCGGCGGCGAGGCCGCGCGCTTCCTCAAGGCGCTGCTGGACGACATGGCGCGGCCGAACTAGGCCGTGCTCCAGGCCCTGGTTCCGATGCTGCGAGTGCCGGATGTCCCGGCGGCCGTGGCGTGGTACCGGGACGTGCTCGGCTTCGACGCTTGCGCCGACGACGGCGGAGGTTGGGCACTGCTGCGGCGCGATGGCATCGAACTGATGCTGTCCACGTTCAACGCGCACGAGGGCGATGTCGAACCCGAGTTCTCAGGCTCGCTCTACCTGCGATGCGACGACGTCGACGCCTGGTGGGCGCGATTGCACGGCATCGCGCGCGTCTGCTATCCGATCGAAGACTTCGAGTACGGGATGCGGGAATTCGCCATCTACGACCATCACGGTTTCCTGCTGCAGTTCGGCGAGCCATGGCCTCGCGCCGACGGCCGGGAGGAATGAGGATGGGACATCGCAGCCGATTGTCGACGCTGGTCATCGATTGTCGCGTGGATCACCTCGCCAAGAGCGCCGCATTCTGGTCGCAGGCCCTGGGCCGCGCCATCGCCAGCGCCGACATGGACGGCGACGGCAACTATGCGGAGCTCGAAGCCGGACCGCGCGAACCGATCCTGCTGCTGCAGCGGGTCGCGCATCCGTCGCGGATCCATCTCGACATCGAGAGCGATGACATCGAGGCCGAAGCGCGCAGGCTCCCCGCCCTCGGCGCGGTGGAGGTGTCACGGCCTCGCGATGGCCGCTGGATCGTGATGCAGGCCCCCAGCGGGCACCGTTTCTGCGTCGTCAGGCCGCAGCGCGGGCCGCTGCTGGGCGACGACGCCAACACATGGCCTTGAGGTTCAGGGCGACTCGCCGTCGATCGCGATCTGGTTGCGCCCGTTGGCCTTGGCGACGTAGAGCGCCTGGTCCGCGCGCCTGAACACGTCCAACGGCTCGTCGCCCGCAGGATCGCCCACCGCCAGGCCGATGGAGATCGTGACGCGCGCCGGCAGCGCGAGCGCGCCGACGGCAAGGCGGATGCGCTCGCTGACCTCGCGCGCGCCCGACAGCGTGGTATGCGGAAAGATGATCAGGATTTCCTCGCCCCCGAAACGCACCGCGAGGTCGCCCTGGCGGATGACGTTGCGGATGACGCCCGCCACCGCGCGCAGCACGTCGTCGCCCTGCAGGTGCCCGAGCGTGTCGTTGATGCGCTTGAAGTGGTCGATGTCGGCGACGGCCAGGACATAGTCGCTGCCGTCGAGCTTCTTCAGCACCTCCGGACGCCCCAGCATGTTCTGCAATGCCGTCCGGTTGAGCAGGCCGGTGAGCGGGTCGTGCAGCGATTCGTGGCGCAAGTCGTCGTGCCGACGCTGCAATTCCGCCTGGTCGCGGTCGCGGTGCTCGAGCTGCAGGCGCTGCGCGTTGATGTAGCGGCGCAACTCCAGCAGGTGTTCCACCTGACGCGCCAGCGCGGCCAGCGATTCGCGCTGCGACTCACTCAGGATGCGCGGGACGGTGTCGTAGACGAACAGCGTGCCGAGCGGATAGCCATCCACGCTCTGGATCGACGTCCCCGCATAGAAACGCACGCCCGGCTCGCCGAGCACCAGCGAGTCGTCGGCGAACCTGGGATCGCAGGCCGCATCGCGGACTTCCGTGATGGTTCCGGGCCTCTGCAGGGTGTGATCGCAGAATGCCACCGCCAGCGGCATCTCCGGCCTGCTGCAGCCGGCGTGGGACTTGAACCACTGCAGGTCGCCGTCCACCAGGGTGATGGAAGCGCAGCGCGTGCCGCAGACCGTACGCGCCACGCTCACCAGATCGTCGTAAGCCTGTTCCCGCCCGGTGCCGACGATGCCGTAACGATCAAGCGCGACCTGACGCTCGCGCTCAAACGCGAACGTGGCGTCCGGATCTTCGCCGGACAGGGCGTCCAGCAGGTTGAATTCGAGGGACTGCGACATACGAGTGGAGATTAACCTCGCTTCCCCCCGCATGATTGAACGCACGCGCAACCGCCGTCACAAGTTTTCCATGCGCATGCGAATGGTCGGGGTTCAGTCGAGGGCATCCTCTAGGAATGCAGCCAGCGCCCGGTTCACTTCCTCGGTATCGACGCCTTCACCCAGCATGAAGTCGTCGCCGCGTCCCTCCAGGTCGCCGGTCTTCATCGCCGCCACGCACTGGCCCGCCTCGCGCGGTGAATCAAAGCCCCGGCTCTGCAGCAGCACGCGCTCGTCCTGCACCAGCTTGAAGTAGAACTTGCCGTCGGCCTCGCGGTATTGCTTGAACGCGGGCACGGCGGCACCGGCACCCCTCTTCCCGGACTCCGCGCGGACGGGCGCGACCTGCGACAGGTCGCGCAGGCCCACCGCGCGGCGCAACTCGATTTGCCTCGGGGTGGCGTGGCGCGCGCGCAGCCGCGTTGCGCCATCGCGCAGGATCGCCTCGATGTCGGCAGGCTTGGCGATGAGGGCCTGGTATTTCTCGCGCATCGGGGCGATCTCGGCCTCCACGCGCTCGAACAGCTTCCGCTTGGCATCGCCCCAGCCGATGCCTTGCGCGAAGGCCTCCCGCATCGCCGCAGTTTCCTCGGGCGTGGCGAAGGCCTGGTAGATCTGGAACAGGGCCGAGCCCTCGGTGTCCTTGGCCTCACCCGGCGCGCGCGAGTCGGTCACGATGCCCATGATGAGCTTCTTCAACTCCGCCGCCGGGGTGAACAGCGGGATGGTGTTGTCGTAGCTCTTGGACATCTTGCGGCCGTCCAGGCCCGGCAAGGTCGCCACGTTCTCGTCGATCACCACTTCCGGCAACACGAAGTGCTCGCCGTAGAGATGGTTGAAGCGCTGGCCGAAGTCGCGCGCCATCTCGATGTGCTGCACCTGGTCGCGTCCGACCGGCACCTTGTCGGCGTTGAAGATCAGGATGTCCGCCGCCATCAGCACCGGGTACATGAACAAGCCGCCGGTGACGCCGGCATCGTCGTCCTCGCCCTCCATGCGGTTCTTGTCCACCGCGGCCTTGTAGGCATGCGCGCGATTCAGCAGGCCCTTGCCGGCCACGCAGGTCAGGAACCAGGTGAGCTCGGGGATCTCGGGGATGTCCGACTGGCGATAGAACCAGTTCTTCTCCACGTCCAGGCCGCAGGCCAGCCAGGTCGCGGCGATCTCCAGCGTGGAGCGCTGCACGCGCGCGGGATCGCCGCACTTCACAAGCGAGTGGTAATCGGCCAGGAAGTAGAAGTTCTCGGCATCGGCGGATTGCGCGCTGGCCAGCGCCGGGCGAATCGCGCCCACGTAATTGCCCAGGTGCGGGGTGCCGGAGGTGGTGATGCCGGTGAGGATTCGGATCGGGCGTGCGGACATTGCGATGGGGAGGGGACGGTCTGGCGGCCAGTTTACCCGTGCGGCAACCCCGCCCGGCCGCGTCGCGTCACGTCATTGAGACTTGCTCCGGGAAGCCCCCGTCGTGACCCGCCGACCGAAGCCTGCGGAGAGGCGCACCCGCTGTGTGGGGCGCCCATTTCTCGCGCGGCGGAAATTCGCCCACGGTCGATCGCCCGGCCATCGTCTGGATCGGCAGCGCCGACTGGCAGGACTGACACCCGGCTGAACCCGCGCAGGCACATTCACGGGTGCCATACGAATCCTGCATCCAGCGTTTACGCCCCGTCCGCGATGATGATCACGCAACGACACGCATCGTATGGTGTCGTCTTGCACATCCCCCAAAACAGGAGATGCACATGAACAAGGACATCATCGCGGGCCAGTGGCACCAGCTCAAAGGCAAGGCCCAGGCCCAATGGGGCAACCTGACCGATGACGTGTTCGACATCGCCGAAGGCAATCGCGAATATCTCAGCGGCAAGCTACAGGAAACCTATGGCTGGAACCGCGAACGCGCCGAAGACGAAATCAATGCTTTCGAGCGCATGATCAAACGCCATTGACCATTGGACGCATGGCCGACCCACCAGACGGAATCGGCAAGAAAGGCCGCGCATGCGCGGCCTTTTCTGCATCCGCGTCCCGGCTGCCTATGCATGAAAGACAGAGGCCGGGTTGCCCGGCCTCTGTTGGTCCAGCCTTCACGCAGGACGAAAGATCAGCACTTGCCGTCCTTGCAGTCCTGGGCCTTGTCCTCGACCTTTTCGCCGACCTTCTGCACGTCCTTGCCGGCTCCGGCGATGGTGTTGCAGGCGCTCAGGGTACCCATCGAAAACATGGCAAGCAGCATCACGGCCATCAAACGCTTCATGAGAATCTCCTACTTGGGAATGGCGTGCGGCACGCGGGCCGTACGCGGACATGGAACCGTTCCATCCGTGAAGCCTGCGTGGAACCGCCGCGCTTTCCCGTCCGGATTCCCGTTTCGCGCTGGCCGTGTTGCCATCGGTTCAGGCCCGCGCCCGCGTCACCCCCGCATCAGCGTGGATTTGCCGAACAGGCTCTCGACCAGCGCCACCGCCAGTTTCGCGGTGGCGTTGCGCTTGTCCAGCGCAGGATTGACCTCGACCAGGTCCAGCGAGGCCATGCGCCCGGTATCGGCGATCATCTCCATGATCAATTGCGCCTCGCGGTAGTTCACGCCGCCGGGCACGCGGGTGCCGGTGCCCGGCGCGATGACGGGATCGAGCATGTCGACATCGAAGCTGACGTGCAGGTGGGTGTCGGCATCGACGCCATCCAGCGCCTCCTCCATCACCCGGCGCATGCCGATCTCGTCGATGTAGCGCATGTCGTAGATGTCCAGCCCGTATTCCTTCACCAGCCGCTTTTCGCCGCGATCCACCGAGCGGATGCCGATCTGGCGAATCTCGTCCGCCTTGAGTGCCGGACCGGGTGCGCCGAGATTGACCAGCACGTCGGGACCGAGCCCGCACAGGCAAGCCACCGGCATGCCGTGGATGTTGCCCGAGGGCGTGATGTCGGAGGTGTTGAAATCGGCGTGCGCATCCAGCCACAGCACCCGCAGCTTCTTGTCCTGCTTGCGCGCATGCGCCGCGACTGCAGCGATCGAACCGATCGCCAGGCAATGATCGCCACCGAGCATGATCGGCATGCGGCCGGCGGCCAGGGCGCTGGCACTGGCGTCGAAGACCGCGCGGTTCCACGCCACCACTTCGTCGAGGTGCCGGTAGCCGTCGACCGGGCCGGTCAGCGGGTTGCGCGGGCCGGACACATCGCCCAGATCCCGCACTTCCACGCCGCGCCGGGCAATCGCCTCGCCCAGCTCGGCCACGCGCAACGCTTCCGGCCCCATGGAAGCACCGCGATGGGCCGCACCGACATCGGTGGGCACGCCGAAAATGGAAACGGGCGGGAAGGTTGAGTGCATCGGGAAGGTCCGGTTGGTGCCGGCTGTCAGAGTCGAACTGACGACCTACCGCTTACAAGGCGGTTGCTCTACCAACTGAGCTAAGCCGGCGAAGGAGAGGCCTCATTCTAGCCGACCCCTCAGGCTACCCGACCCCTCAGGGCGCTTCGCAGCGTAGCGTTCTAGCCTGCGCGGCCGCCAGGGCCGGGCGGCGGGCATCGGCATCGAATCCGGCCGGCGCGCGCACGTCCAGCCAGTATTGCGTTGCGGATCCGTCGTCGCCGACCGCCGCGATGCGGGCGGCAAAACCCTTCTCCTGCAGTGCCGCCTGGTGCCGCCGTGCATTGTCCTCGCTGCCGAAGCGACCCAGCGCGATGCCGTTGGCCTGCTCGCCACTGCCGATCACCATCAGGTCCTGGAATCCCGCCGCGCGCAAGCGTTCGGCGGTGGCCAGCGCCGCCTCGCGACTGCCGAGCGGCGGCATCGACACCGTGTAGCCGCGCGCGCGGGGCATGGCGACACGCCGCAGCGTCCCGGTCGCCCCCAACGCGGGCAGTCGTCCGCGCGCCGCGCCGGCTTCGGCTTCATCCCTGTAGGGTCCATAGGTCACGCACACCGGCTCAGCAATGGCTTCACCCTCGGGACCGACGGCAGGCGCTCCCGGGACGGGCCCGTCGGTGGCCGGCGATACGGCATGGGTCGCGGCAACCGCAACGGGTTCCACCCGCTCGAGCACCGCCATCCCCGAAGGCACGGTCGCGATACCGATCCGCGCCCGTGCGGCACGCTGCGGCATCGCCCACCAAGCGATGACCGCCAAGTTCATCAACAACAGCCAGACCAATGCCATGCGAGCGAGCATGACGGGATTATCACCCGCCGCCCGGCGCCACGGCAGCCCCGCCGACCCAGTCGGCGAGCCCCTGCAGCACCAGCGCCGGCCTGTATTCGGCCGAGGGCAAGGCGGGCGACAGTTGCGCGGCACCCCCGCCATGCAGCCACAACGATGGCGGCTCACCCAGCCGCCCGACGGCATCGACCATGGCAGCCCGAACCAAGGCAATCGCTGCGCCCTCGCACCCCGAGGCCAGCGCATCGTCCGTGTCGTCGGCGAAACCGACGCGCCGGCCGCCCGACGCCGGCAGTCGCGCGGACCGGCCATGCAGGCTTTCGCGCATCAGCGTGGGCGAAGGCGCGATCAGGCCGCCCGCATGGCGCCCGTCCCGCCCCAGAAGGTCGATGGTCAAGGCTGTCCCGACGCCCACCACGAGGACCGGGCCGATGCCGGCGCGCTCGGCTGCCAGCAGCGCCAGGAACCGGTCGATGCCGAGACGTTCGGGTTGCGGATAGGCCACCCGCAACCCGTCGAAGCGTGTCGAGCTGCGGGCGAACCCGATGCGGGCGAAACGCGGACGCAGCGCCTGCAACAGGGCATGGCGCCGTTCGTCGGAAGCGACGGTCGCGACCCAGGCCACCTCACCGGCCACGTCGCCCGGCAGCGCGCCCATCTCCGACTCCGATGCATGGGCGACCGCCTGCATGTCCCCGAACTGCAGGCCCGGACGCCATGCGCAGAACTTGAGGCGGCTGTTGCCGAGGTCGAACAGCCAATCGCTCATGCCTGCCTCACGCTGACTTCGCCCGAGTGCAGGACGCGCTCGCCGCCGTCGATGACGACGCGCAACCCGCCATCGGGCGCAACGCCGCAGGCCCTGGCCAGGACGATCCCGCCGTCGGCATCACGGATCTGGACAACCTGGCCCCGCAGCGCATCCAGAGCGGCGAAGCGCGGCAAGAACGGCGCCAAGCCGTCGCGATCGAAGCGCGCCAACGCGGGCAACACGGCCTCCAGCAATGCGATGGCCACGGGCTCGCGGCGCACCTGCGGCCAGGCTTCGGCCAGGTCCACCCAGGGCTGGTCGATGCCGTAGGTCAGCCCGGGCATCCGCACGTTCACCCCGATGCCGACCACGGCGCGGGCAGCGTCGGCGTGCTCTCCGCTGCCTTCTACCAGCACGCCGCCCAACTTGCGTTGCCGCCACCACAGGTCGTTGGGCCACTTCAGCATCACGTCGGGGCCGCCGATGGCATGGATCGCCTCGGCAACGGCGACGCCGGCCACCAGGCTGAGGCCGGGCAGGCGCGCAAGGCCGCCACGGTATCGGCGATCGATCGACAGATACAGGTTGGAGGCCAGCGGCGACCACCAGCTACGGCCACGCCGCCCCCGACCGGCGGTCTGTTGTTCCGCGAACAGGATCCGGACACCGCGTTCCGGCGGGACACGGGCCAACAGCGCTTCATTGGTGGAGGCAAGTTGCCAGGCGACTTCGAGCTCCTCCACCTCCGCGCTTGCGGCATCCGCGAGGCCGGCGCGCAAAGCGGCGGCATCGAGCAGCTCGACCGGCCGCGCCAATGCGTAGCCCTGGCTGCGGCTGGCTTGGACATCGAGGCCGGCCGCGCGCAATGCCTCGATCCGTTTCCAGACCGCCGCGCGGGTCAATCCATGGCGTTCGGCCAGCCCGGCGCCGGTGCAGGGCCCCGCGGCGAGGGCCTGCAACAGCGCGCGCTGGTCGAGCACGGGAGGATCGATGGCAGGGCTGGCGCTGTGGCGTCCGGGCATCGCGCGATTATCGGCCGAACCACGCGGCTGCGCGCACGCCGTGCATGCATTCCCCGGGCAGGATATAGTGGACGTTCGCGTGCCGAGGAATCTTCCATGTCCCGTCGCTTGATGTTCGTCATGTTCCTGGCCGCCGCCAGCGGCGGTGCCTACGCACAATCCGCACCCACCAACACGGGTAGCGAGGGCGCATCCGGCACGAACGACGGCGAAACCGCCACTACGTCCTCGCGGCGCACCGTCACCACCGCGGACCACCGCAATGCCTCGGCCGCGCGCGGCGAGCCGGCCGCGCGCACGCCGCGCTGGCACAGCTTCCTGCCCGGCATGTTCCGCTGAGCCGCGCCCTCAGCGCGGACCCGGCATCCACAACTCGAAGCGCGCACCACCCAGCTCCTCGGAGCGCTTCACCTGCAGCTCTCCCCCGTACTCCTGCAGGATGTCCTGGACGATGGACAGGCCGATGCCGTGCCCCTGAACCCGTTCGTCGCCGCGGACGCCGCGTTGCAGCAATCCCGCGACCTGCGACTGCGCGATGCCCGGGCCGTCGTCGTCCACTGCGATCAGCAGGCGCGACCGTCGCCCCTCCGCCGGCACTTCGGCCACGGTCAGCAGGACACGCGACTTCGCCCACTTGAAGGCGTTTTCCAGCAGGTTGCCCAGAAGCTCCTGCAGGTCACCGACCTCGCCGTGGAATTGCGCGCGCTCGTCGATCTCGAACTCGCACAGGACCCCCTTCGTCGCGTAGATCTTCTCCAGCCCGACGACGATGTGCTCGGCCTGCTCCAGGACCGGCACGGGGGCCGTGAACAGTTTGTGCCCGCCCGATGCCGCCCGCGACAGCTGGTACGACACCAGGCTGTTCATGCGCTGGAGCTGTGCATCGAGTTCGGCGCGCAGTTCGTGGCCATCGGCGCCACTGTCCAGCCGCGCGCGCAGCACGGCGAGCGGCGTCTTCAGGCTGTGGGCGAGATCGGCCAGGGTGTTGCGCTGGCGGTCGAGGTGCGTGCGCTCGCTCTCGATGAAGGCGTTGATGCTTTCGGTCAGCGGTGCCAGTTCGCGCGGATGGTGTTCGCTCATGCGCGACGCCTTGCCCAGCTTGACCCGGTCCAGTTCGGCGATCACGTGCCTGAGCGGCGACAGGCTCCAGCGCAACGAAAGCAGCTGGATCGCCAGCAGGATCAACGCGGCGCTGCCGACGTAACCCCACAGAGCGCGCCGGAACACGTTGATCTGCGCCGCAAGCGGGCGCGTGTCTTCCATTACGTGGATGGTGTACGGAATGCTGCGGTCGCCAACGCCGCCGCTCCACAGCAGACGCCTCGAATAGCGGTAGACGTTCCCCGGACTGCCGTCGATGTTGCGGATCGGCAACGGGCCATCGAAACGGTCGCCGCTTTCGGGCATCACGGCATCGTCGTCCGGCAGCACGGGGCCCTGAGACGAAAGCGAAAGCCAGCGGCCGCCGTCCACGACGATTTCCGCATACAGGCCGCTACCGGGACGCTCCAGTCGCGGATCGGGCGCGCGCGCCGGCGGCAGCAGGCGGCCGTCCACGCCGAATTCGGTACCGGCCGCGTAACCGAGCGCATAGCTCTCCAGCCTCACGCGCAGGTTGTTCTCGGCGGTATCGATGAAGGCGCGGTCGAGCGCAACCCCGACCAGCGCCAGGAAGGCGACAAGACCCAATCCCGCCGCCAGCAACTGGCGGGTCGCCAGCGAACGCGGGTGCCAGAACAGGTCGACCATGGCTCAGTGCGACGCCGGCGTCAGGCCTCGCTGTTGCGCGGGATGGCGAAACGGTAGCCTCGCCCGCGCACGGTCTCGATCGGCTTGAGCGTGCCCTCGGGATCGAGCTTGCGGCGCAGGCGGCCGATGAAGACTTCAAGCACGTTGGAATCCCGGTCGAAGTCCTGCTGGTAGATGTGCTCGGTGAGGTCCGCCTTCGAGACCAGCTCGCCCGCATGCATCATCAGGTACTCGAGCACCTTGTATTCGTAGCTGGTCAGGTCGACGTTGGCGCCGTTGACGGTGACCGTCTGGGCAGCGAGATCGAGCACCACTGCGCCGCACTCCAGCGACGGCTTGCTCCAGCCGGCGGCGCGCCGGACCAGCGCGTTGATGCGCGCCAGAAGTTCCTCCACGTGGAAGGGCTTCACCAGGTAATCGTCCGCGCCCTGCTTGAGCCCGTCGACCTTGTCCTGCCAGCTCGAGCGCGCGGTCAGGATGAGGATGGGGAACTGCTTGCCTTCCTGCCGCAGCGCCCTGATCAGCTCCATGCCGCTCATCTTCGGCAGGCCGAGGTCGATGATGCCGATGTCGAAAGGCACCTCCCGCCCCATGTACAGGCCTTCTTCACCATCCTGTGCGGCGTCCACCGCATACCCCTCTCGCTTCAACCGGGCGGCAAGCGTCTCGCGCAACGGGGCTTCGTCTTCGACGAGCAGGATTCGCATGTCTTCACTCCCTGTGGACCTATTCAGGGCCCAGTATCGGGCCGGGTGGCGTCATCACCGCGTGAGCGGTTTCCGCCTTCGATTGCACGCCGCATCGTAGCGCCTCCGGGCGGGATTCCATTCCGTCAGGCGCTTTCGGGCCACTACGATGGCGTGTACGGCCGGGAAAGAAGCGACTGCACGCGGGCCAACAATTCGCCGATCGCGAAAGGCTTGGCCAGATAATCGTCCGCGCCCTGCTTCAATCCCTTGGTCTTTTCCTGCCAGTTCGACCGGGCGGCCATGACCAGGATCGGGAAATCGAACCCGAGTTCCCGCAGGTTGCGCACCAACTCGGCCCGAGGCAACCGCGGTGAGCCGAGATCGATGACGCCCAGATCGAAAGGCTCCGCCTGCGCGCAGACCAGGGCCGCATCGCCATCGGCGGTCATGACCACCTCATAGCCGGCGGCCACCAGGCTCTGCCTCATCGTTTCGCGCAACGCGATCTCGTCCTCGACCAGGAGGATCCGCATCGTTCCATCTCCTTTGATGCAAACTGCCAAGCGATCAGGGATCGTCTGACGTTTTCGTACTTTCGTTGCGCGGCTGGGGCACGACCCGCAGCCTTGCTTCGCCCGGATCGTCGACGACGACCATCACGCGCCCGCCGGGCGCGAGCACCTTGACGCGATGCACTTCGCGCCTCTGGAACTGCATGCTTTCGACATTCAGGACTTGCCCGCGCGTGCGGCGCTCGGCACGCCGCACGGCCTCGGCCATCCCCGCCGGCGCTGCATTGCCTGGCGGCTGCGCCGGCATGCCGCGACGCGATTCCCCAGGCGGCGGCTCCTGCTGCTGGGCTTGCGCCACCATCGGCAGGATCAGCGCAAGGAAGCAGGCTGCAACGACAAGACGCACTCGGAACTCCATTCGGGCGGCACGCCCGGCTGTATGCGGGCATGCAAGATCAGGCGGCCATTCTCGCAGGCCGCTTTGAACTCGCGCTTAACTGGTTAAAAAAAAGTTAGCCGGCCATCAGGCTCAGGCTGCGGATCGCAGTCCGGCCATGCCGGACAAGGCCGCCTCGACGGTTTTCCAATCCGCACCGGGAAGATGCATCCGGGTAGAAAGAACCTGTCTAAAGCGCCGTCCGCCCATTTCGCCATGGAACAGACCCAACCAATGGCGCGCCATGCGCTTTAGCGGGACGCCCTGCCGGAGCCGCGTCTCCACATAGGGCCGCATCGACTCGAGCAGGTCCTCTCGGGCTCTGACCGGGCGACCATGCCACGCCGCATCGAGGCGATGCAGCAGATAGGGATCGTGATAGGCGGCGCGCCCCAGCATCACGCCATCGACGCGCCCGCGCTGGACCTCGGCTGTGGCGAGGTCGGCGATGCCGCCGTTCACCTCGATGCGCAATTCCGGCCGCTCGCGCTTCAACCGCCACGCCCAATCGTGCCGGAGCGGCGGAATCTCGCGGTTCTCCTTCGGCGACAGGCCCTTCAGCCACGCATTGCGCGCATGCACCACAAAATGGCCGCACCGCGCCGCAGCGACCGTGTCGATGAAGCCGATGAAGCGATTGAAATCGTCGTCGTCGTCCACGCCCAGCCGGCATTTGACACTCACCGGGACGTCATCTGGCAAGGCATCGACCATGGCGGCGACGCACTCGGCCACGAGCGCGGGTTCGCGCATCAGGCATGCGCCGAAGCGCCCAGCCTGGACGCGATCGGAAGGGCAGCCGCAGTTGAGATTGATCTCGTCGAAGCCATGCCCGACACCGATCCGGGCCGCATGCGCCAGCAAGCCTGGGTCGCTACCACCCAACTGCAGAGCTACCGGATGCTCGACTGGATCCATCGCCAGCAACTGCGCGCGATCGCCATGGATCACCGCATTGGCATGCACCATCTCGGTGTACAGCCGCGCGCCGGGCGCCAGGTGCCGGTGGAAAACCCGGCAATGGGTATCCGTCCAATCCATCATCGGGGCGACGGAAAGGACCAGGATATCTGCGGGAGGATGCAGTCCGGACATCGGGCAATTGTACGTTCACGGTAGCGGCAGGCCGGTCGCCTGCACGGCATGCGCTCCATGGGATCGAATTGCAGCGGTCCATCGGGCAGGTCTTGGTAGCCTCGGGGGCTCGATGCCTCGCCCGATCGGTGTTGGCGGGATCAGCGCTCGCTGAGGACAAAACTGCCGATCGACACGCCAATATCCCAACCCGAGCCGGTGCCCGTGAGTGCCAGCGAGACGGACCCCTTCGTCACCACCTGGGCCTTGGTCGAGCGCCCCGCGCCTGCGTGCGCTTCCGCTGCGGCATAGCCGCCGAGGACGTCGCGGATGTCATAGATGCCGGAAAATTCGCCACGCCCGTTGTCGATCCGCGATTTGCCGAAGGTGATGCCGCCACCTCGCGAGGAAATGCGTACCGGCAGGCGGGCACCGTTGCTGCAACTGACCGTGCCTTCTCCTTCGGCCGTCTTGTAGAAGGCCGACCAACCCTCCATCGAGAAACGCAATGTGCAATCCAGAGGACCGGCTGCAAAAGCCGGCGCGGCGAACCCGACGACTGCGGCCAGCAGGGCGACGATCTGGACGGAGCGGATGGAAGCAGGCGACACGGTGCGGGGCATTCCAGATGCGGCGTGAGGTGGGCCAGCCTAGCATCCGTCCCGGGCCGCTGGCCGTACGGATCATGAAGCGTGCGACGCCATGCAGCGGTCGCCACGGCGGCAACGGGCCTCATGACCCGTTGCCGTGGGTTTTCCGGATTCAGTCGTCGTAACGGTCGCGACCCCGTTCGTAGTAACGGCGCCCGTCCCCGTAATAGCCGGACCGGGACATCCGCGAGCGCTGATCGTAACGAGGATCATAGTAGGTGGTCTTGCACTTGCCGTGCTTGTTGCATTTGATGCCGCCATCGCTGCCTGGACCATTGCGATAGTAGCCATAGGCATTGCCGTAGGGCGGCCCGGCGCGGCCCGAGACGCGGTAATAGACCGTGCGGCCGTAACGATCCCGCCCGGCGACCAACCGATCGTTCGGGCCGTAGCTTCCGTAGCGGTAATAGGGCTGTCCGCCACGCAATACGACATCGGCCACATCGACCAGCACGCGGCTCAGACTATCCTGCGCGCGCACCGGCCCGGGTGCAGCGACGGCGCCCAGACCCAAAGCGGTTGCAAGCACGGCGGGGGCGGCCCAACGGGCTGCGCGAAGCGGAAGATGACGACGGATATTCATGCGGTTTCTCCTGCGATGCCGCGCGTGCGGCTTCGGGTCCACCGTGCCTTTTCCGCAATGAATAGGCGATTAAACCGCCGGCTCGCCGCGTCTGCCGTTCATGCATCGATTCAACGACAGGCTGCGCTGACGTCCTGGTCCAGCTGGACCATGCGGTCGTAGGTCATTTTCATCCACTCCTGGTCCCTGATGCGGGCGCGGCGGGCCCGTTCACGCTCGCACCGGTTGCTGGCGAGCGAGGCATTGCGCAGCCCGGCGGGTTGCACGCGTCCGCGCGGCGGTGCCAGCTGGGCGGCGACCTCATTGCGCACCGCAACCTGCCAGCGCTCGAGTTCGTCCATCCTGCGCCTGATGCTGACGGCATCGGTCGCTTCCGGCACGGTGTCGCGTTGCCACGCCACCCGGCTGCCGCCGGGACACGCACCGTCGACATAGACGTGGCGTCCTCCCGGCATCACGCACTTTCTGAGCTCGCCGGCCCAGGCCTGCGAGGAACAGAGCGCCATGGCGAAAGCCAAGGCAAGAATCGATGATTGCAGCTGCATGTCGGCATCCCCCCGGAACCCGCTACAGGATGGCCGGGCGGCCGCGGGCCGCTTATCGGAAAAATCCTAATGTCGCCTAGGGGCTCGCCGCTTCGCTCGCGATGCTTTCCACCAGCGCGGGGAGGTCTCCGGCCGCCTGCGCCACGCGCAGGCGCGGGTGCGCGGCGTCGACGTCCGCCTCGGCCTCGTGCGCCCAGGTGACGTGGTAGGGAATGTGCACGCCCCACGCACCCAGTTCCAGCAATGGCGCGATATCGGAGCGCAGCGAGTTGCCGATCATCACGAACTCGGCCGGCGCGACGCCGAACTCTTCCAGCAGTCGTGCATAGGTCGGCACGTCCTTCTCGCTGACGATCTCGATGCGATGGAACCAGCGCGACAGGCCTGATTCGCGCACCTTCGCTTCCTGGTGGAACAGGTCGCCCTTGGTGATGAGCACGATGTCGTGGCGCGACGCGATGTTTTCCACCGCCTCGGCGACGCCGGGCAACAGCTCGACCGGATGCCGCAGCAGGTCTTTCGCCATCGACACGATGCGATGGATGTCCGCTGCGGGAATGCGGCCTTCGGTGATGTCGATCGCCGCCTCGACCATCGAGAGGGTCATGCCCTTCACGCCATAGCCGAACAGCGCGAGGTTGCGTTTCTCGACCGCATAGAGACGGTCGCCGACATCGTCCAGGTCCACGTGCGCACCGACGATCCGGCGGAACTCGGCCTCGGCCGCGCGGTAATAGTCTTCGCTCTTCCAGAGGGTGTCGTCGGCGTCGAAGCCGACCATGCGAATCGCCTGGGTCATCGATGCATTCTAGCGTCCGCATTCATCCCCGCATGACGGGGGATTCATGGCCCCGGCGCGATGATGGCCATCGATGCCACCGCAAGGACCGACGATGCGCCACCCCAGCCTGCTCGCCATTTGCCTGGCCTTGGCCGCCTGCCAGAACGGCGGTCCCGCCGCCGCATCGGCCCGAGCCGATGCCCAGGCCGAATCGCGATCCGCTCCGGCGACACCGCCGTTCCAGGCCACCGCATTCGCGCGTTTCGACGAGCCATGGGCGATGAGCTTCCTGCCCGATGGCCGCCTGCTGGTCACCGAAAAGGCCGGCAAGCTCAAGTTGTTCGACCCCGCCACGCGGGCGGTCGGCACGGTGACCGGCATCCCCGAAGTCGCCTACGGCGGCCAAGGCGGCCTGGGCGACGTGGTGGCGCATCCGGATTACGCGCGGAATGGCTGGATCTATTTCAGCTACGCCGAAGCGGGCGATGGCGGCACGCGCGGCGCAGTGGTCGCACGCGCCAGGTTGATGCTGGATGCCAACGGCGGCGGCAGGCTATCGGTGCCGGAAACGATCTGGCGGCAAACGCCCAAGGTGCAAGGCCGCGGGCACTACAGCCATCGCATCGCGTTCGCGCCCGACGGCAAATTGTTCATCAGTTCGGGCGAGCGGCAGAAATTCGACCCCGCGCAGGACATGCAGGCCAACCTCGGCAAGATCATTCGCCTCAACGATGACGGCGGCATCCCGGCCGACAATCCCTTCGCGGCGCAGGGCGGCGTGGCCGCGCAGGTGTGGTCGCTGGGCCATCGCAACGTGCTGGGCCTTGCCTTCGACGCCCAAGGCCGGCTGTGGGACAACGAGATGGGCCCCAAGGGCGGCGACGAGGTCAACCTGATCGTGAGGGGCGACAATTACGGCTATCCGATCGTCAGCAACGGCGACCATTACGACGGCCGCCCGATCCCCGACCACGACACCGCGCCGCAATACCACGCGCCGGCGATCAGCTGGACGCCGGTGATCTCGCCTTCCAGCCTGGTGTTCTACAACGGCAATCTGTTCCCGCAGTGGCAAGGCCGCGCGCTGATCGGCGGTTTGTCGTCGGAGGCGCTGGTCGTCGTGCGATTCGATGGCAGCAGCGCGCGCGAGGAAACCCGCTACGACATGGGCCAGCGCATTCGCGAAATCGAGCAAGGCCCGGATGGCGCGGTGTGGCTGCTGGAAGACGGCGGCAACGCACGCCTGCTGAAGCTCACCCCGCGCTGAGGCGCAGCGGCATCGCGATCATTGCGCCGCGCGCAGCGGCGGGTTGAGCGGCGGCAGCTTCAGCGCCTTGCGATACAGGATGTGCAGGGCCTCGACCTTCTGCACGTATTCCAGCGTTTCCTTGTAGGGCGGCACGCCACCGTATTTCGCCACCGCACCGATGCCGGCGTTGTAGGCGGCCGCGGCCCGCGTGTAGTCGCCCTTGTAGCGACGCAGCAGCGCGGCGAGGTGCCTGGCACCGCCGCGGATGGATTGATCGTGCGCGTAGCCATCACTGACGCCCAGCTCGCGCGCGGTCTCGGGCATCAGCTGCATCACGCCCACCGCGCCCTTGGCAGAAGTGGCCTTCGGGTCGAAGGCGCTTTCGGCATGTGCAATCGCACGCACGAAGGCGTCATCGACCTTGTTGCTTTTCGCCGCCGAGCGGAACTCGCGATCGAACGGCTTGAGTTGCGGCTGGCCCACCTTGCCCAGGCCCGAGTGCGCCGGGGAGCCCGGCGGCGTCTGCACGGTGAACTTCAGCACCGGCGTCGCCCCCGGCAGCTTGCGCGTGCCATAGACCGGCTTGCCGTCCTGCATGCGTTCGTACAGCGTGCCCTGCACAACGCCCAGCTCGCCCCACAGGTTCGGCGGCTTTCCGGCGGTGTCCTCGATCTCCTTCGCGGTGCACTTGGAGCCGGGTTCCGGTGCGGTCGACAGGCTCACCGTGTTGTCGCGAATGCAGCGATAGACCGTGCGCTTCTGCGCCTGCGCGTGCTGCACGTTCGGCAGCAGACAGCACGACAACAGGCCGGCGGCGAGGGCGGGACGAAGCGGCATCCGCACATTCTAGGCAGGCCGCCTGAACATGCGGTGCGTCAGGATTCGCGCCCGACCAGCCCCGGCATGCGCTTCAGGCTGGGCGCGACCATCGGGATGGTCATCATCGTGCTGGCCACCGCCATCAACAGCAGCGCGGTGAAGGTCTCACTGGTGATGATGTGCTTGTCCAGCAGCACGTTGCTGAAGATGATCATGATCAGCGCCTTGGTCTGCAGCAGCCAGCCGATCACGCCGGCTTCGCCCTTGGGCCAACCCAGCGCGCGGCCTGCGAGGTGCAGGCCCGCCAGCTTGCCGCTGACCGATGCCAGCAGCAGGACGCCTGCGGCGACGAACACCACCGCCCCGCCCATCGCCCAATTGGTGCGCAGGCCGGTGGAGAGGAAGAACACCGGCATCATCACCAGCAACACGTGGTGGCGCAGCAGGTCCATCTGCGCCTCGTCGAACCAGTCGCTGTCCATCACCACGCCGGCGAGGAACGCGCCGACCATGAAGTGCAGGCCCGACCAGTCGGCGCCGAAGGCAACCATGCACAGCCAGACCAGCGCCACGTACCAGCGGTCGCGCTCGGGGATCGTGCGCATCAATTTTCGGAACAGCATGCAGGCGATGCCGAAGGCGAGCAGGAACGCGCCCTGCCGGCCGATCCGCTCCCAATCCATCAGCACGATGGCGAGCACGCCCCAGATGGCGATGTCGTCGAGGCTCGCGTAACGCAGGATGCGCTGGCCCAACTGCGTGCGCAGGATGTCGAGCTTCTCCATCAGCAGGATCAGGATGGGCAGCGCGGTCACCGCGCACGACATGCCGACGCCGGCGACGAACTGCCAATCGTGTCCTTCCGGACCGATCCAGCCCGGGTATCGCAGCATCCCGATCGCCGCCAGCGCGCCGAACAGCAGCGGCGTGCCCAGCGCGAGGCCCGCGGTGATGCCGGACTCGCGGCGATTGGCCCAAGCCTTTTTCAGGTCCAGCTCGATGCCGGCGATGCACACGAAGATCATCACCGCCCACCAGGCGATGCCGTTGAGCGACTGCACCACCTCACGGGTGAAGATGGTCTGGTAGTACTCGGGAAACCCTTTGCCCAGCACGCCTGGCCCCAGCACGATGCCGGTGATGATCTGCACCACCACCAGCGGCGCCCAGTAATCGGTGCGGGCCAGCCTCCAGATCAGATACGGCAGCGCCATGATGATGGTCATGGCGACCAGGAACAGCTCGGTGGTGGTGATCGCGTGCGTCATCCCTGACCTTCAGTCCCTCAGACGGGCCGCGACACGCGGCGGACGATTTTCGCCAGCCACGTGCGCGGGGTAAAGCGCATCGCCAGCACCTGAAGCTTGTTGAGCAGGCCATGCACCACCAGTCGCCGGCCCTGCATGACGGCCTGCCATGCCGCGCGGCCCACCTCGTCGCCATCGGGCAGGTGGCCACCGCTGAACAAGGCCGAGCGTTTCGCGTGCGCGCGATCGGCGAACTGCGTGCGCACCGGACCCGGGCAGAATGCGGTTACCGCAACCCCGCGCGTCGCCAGCTCTTCGGCGATGCCCTCACTCCAAGTGCGCAGATAGGCCTTGCTGCCGTAATACACCGCCAGATACGGCCCCGGTGGGAACGACGCCACCGAGGCGATGTTGAGGATGCGGCCGCCGCGCGCAACGAGTTGCGGCAGGAAGCGCTTGGCCAGCACGGTCGGCGCCTCGATGTTGAGCCGCAGCATCGCCAGTTCCTCGTCGAGCGCGGTATCGATGAACTCGCCGTACACGCCGATGCCCGCGTTGTTCACCAGGCAGTCGATGGCGATGCCGCGCGCCTGCACTTCGTCGAACAAGGCATCCGCGCCACCGGGCCTGGACAGGTCGCCGGCCAGCGCGGTGATCTGCACGCCGTGAAGGCGGCGCCAGTCGTCGGCGAAGGCCTCGATGGCGGCGGTGCCGCGCGCGGTCAGCACCAGGTTCCAGCCATCGCGCGCGGCGGCCTCCGCGATGCCTTTGCCGATGCCGCCGGAAGCCCCGGTCACCAACGCCGTCTTGCGGCGCGAAGCCAATTCGCTCGTCATCCCGTGTTCCCGTCGGCAAGAGCCGCCGATGCGGCGGCATCGGGCGATTGTGCGCGATGAGCCCTTGCGGGGCGAGGTTTGCGCCGCTGCGTTGGCCCCATGCCTGAGCGATCAGCTGTCGCGCCTGGGATCGGCCTGGGTGCGTGCGGCATTGACGCAGCCCCGCCCCCTTCCTGAACGCGATCGTCATGCCGCCGACACGACAATGGACCGGGCTTGCCGGGCACGCGAATTGTCGCTCTATTGTTCTTTTATTGGAACAATAATTCCATATTTTGCGATCTACCGCATTTATCGTTCCATTGATATGGTTCCTCCTGACCAGACATCCGTCCGATTCCTTTTGGAGAGCGTCATGAAGAAGATCCTCGGCATCACCAGCGCGCCCGGCCGCCATTGGGTGGGCGATGGCTTCCCGGTCCACGGCATGTTCGGCTACAGCGGGCCGGACGTGCCGCGCCGCAGCCCGTTCCTGCTGCTGGACTACGCCGCCCCGACCGAGTTCAGCCCCAACAACGGCTACCGGCGGGGCGTGGGCCAGCATCCGCACCGCGGTTTCGAGACCGTCACCATCGTCTACGAGGGCGAGGTCGAGCATCGCGATTCCACCGGCAAGGGCGGCGTCATCGGGCGCGGCGACGTGCAGTGGATGACCGCCGGCAGCGGCATCCTGCACGAGGAGTTCCACTCCGAGCGATTCAGCCGCGAGGGCGGCCCGTTCGAGATGGTGCAGCTGTGGGTCAACCTGCCGGCCAAGGACAAGATGTCGGCGCCGGGCTACCAGGCCATCACCGACGCCACCATTCCGCAGGTGAAGCTGCCCGACGATGCTGGCACCGCCCGCATCATCGCCGGCAACCTGGAGGGCTTCGAGGGCCCGGCCAACACCTTCAGCCCGATGAACGTCTGGGACCTGCGGATCGGCGCCGGCAAGACCGTCGACCTGCCGCAGGAGGAAGGCTGGACCGCGATGCTGGTGGTGCTGGAAGGCACCGTGCAGGTGAACGGCGACGCCTTGCTGCGCCCGGCCCAGATGGTCACGCTTTCGGCCGAAGGCAACAACGTCCGCATCGAGGCCAACAGCGATGCCAAGGTGCTGCTGCTGGCCGGCGAGCCCATCGACGAGCCGGTGGTCGGCTACGGGCCGTTCGTGATGAACACCCAGGCCGAGATCGCCGAGGCCATCCGCGACTTCAACGGCGGCAAGTTCGGCCAGATGCACTGATCCCCCGCGCACGCACCTCGCGGCATCCCTCCCCTCCCGGATGCCGCGAGGTGCGCGCGCACTTGATTCCATCCCAACCCACCACCGAGGACACCCATGAGCAAGCCCCTGAAGATCGCCGTCATCATCGGCAGCACCCGCGACGCCCGCTTCGGCCCGATCCCGGCGCAGTGGATGCTGGAACAGGCCACCGGCCGCGATGACGTCGCGTTGGAGATCGTCGACCTCAAGGATTTCGACCTGCCGCTGTTCAACGAGAAGGCCTCCAACGCCTGGACGCCCAGCGAGGACCCTCGCGCGGTCGCGTGGCAGAAGCGCATCGGCGAGTTCGACGGCTACATCGTCGTCACCGCCGAGTACAACCACTCGATCACCGGCGCGCTGAAGAACGCCTTCGACCAGGCCTATGTCGAATGGGCGCACAAGCCGATCGGCTTCCTCGGCTACGGCGGCGTCGGCGGCGCGCGCGCGGTGGAGCACGCACGCAACATCGCAGTCGAGCTGCAGATGGTGCCGGTGCGCACCGGCGTGCACATCGGCGGCAGCGACTACATCGCCGCCGTGCACCAACGCCAGCCGATGTCGGCCATCCACGATCACATCGCCCCGTCCGCCCAGGACATGCTCAACCAGGTCGCCTGGTGGGGCAATGCCACCCGCGCCGCGCGCGAGCGCGACGCGAAGGCGGCCGTGTGACCCAGGCAAGCTCCTCCCCCGGGCAAGCGCAGGAGGTCCGGCTGACGCCGGATCTGCTGTTCCTGCGCGAGCGCACCCCGCGCGAGGCCTGGGACAAGCTGCCGCCGGGCAGCCTGGCGCGCACCTGGCTCGCGATGCACGACAGCCTGCGGCAAGGCCAGCAGATGCTGGAGCGCCTCGCCACGCACTGGCAGCTGAAGATGATCGATGCGGCGACCTTCCGCGACCGCGCTCTGCCGGTGCTGCGCCAGCACCTGTCGCACCTGCACGGCCACCACCGGCTGGAGGACACGCACTATTTCCCGCAGTTCCGACGGATCGAGCCGCGGCTGGAGAAAGGCTTCGACCTGCTCGAGCGCGACCACGCCGAACTGCACGCCGGCATCGATGTGTTGGAAGATTTGACACGGCTTCTGGCATCGTCCGCGGACGGCGGTGCGCAGCAGCTGGCGGAGGCGCTGCATCGCGTCGGCGGCCTGCTGCGCCGGCACCTGGAGGACGAGGAGGACCTCGTCATCCCGCTGCTGGCCGCCGCCGAATCCAACCAGGGAAACCCGACACCATGAAGAACATCGCCCGCGCCAGGATCAGCTCGACCGACACGCACTACGTGCATGACATCCACGCCGGCCGCTACGACCTGAAGACCGATGAACCGGTCTCGCTGGGTGGGCAAGGCCAAGGCCCGGCGCCGTTCGATCTCTACCTCGCCTCGCTGGCCGCCTGCACCGCGATCACCCTGCGCATGTATGCCGAGCGCAAGGGCTGGGACCTCGGCGAGTTCCGCGCCGAGCTGCAGGCGCAGATGGACGATGACGGCCACCTGCACGTCAATCGCATCCTGCATGCGACCGGCCCGCTGGATGAGGCGCAATGGAAGCGCCTGCTAGAAGTCGTCGCCAACACACCGGTCACCAAGGTCATGCGCGAAGGCGCCACCATCACCAGCGAACGCGGCACCTGATCACCACCCCACCCCGGGAGACCCCCATGTCCGGTACCACCCCGATCCGCGACCCAAAGTCCGACCACCTGATCACGCCGCAGAACGCGGCCATCGCTTTCATCGACTACCAGCCCGATCAATACGCGGGCGTCGGCTCCATCGACACCAAGACCTTGCTCGCCGGCGTCATCACTTTGGGCGAGATCGCCACGTCCTACCGGTTGCCGGTGGTGCTGTCCACCGTTGGCGTGCAGAGCCGCGGCATGCAGGGCACCAACGAGGAATTGAAGGCCGCGCTGCCCGGCGTGCCCGAGATCGACCGCACCACGCTGAACTCGTGGGAAGATCCGGATTTCCGCGCCGCCATCGAGGCGACCGGCCGCCGCAAGCTGATCGTCGCCGGGCTGTGGACCGAGATCTGCGTGGCCTTCCCGGTGCTCGATGCGCTGAAGGAAGGCTACGAGGTCTATGTCGTGGCCGATGCCATCGGCGGGGTCAGCACCGCCGCGCACGAAGCCGCAATGCAGCGCATGATCCAGGCCGGCGCGGTGCCGATCTCGGTGATTGGCCTCGCCGGCGAGCTGCAGCGGGACTGGGGCCGCGAGGGCGCCGACCACCTGCGCGCCGCGCTGCGCGGCTACTTCGGCCGCATGCGCTGAGGCTTCACCCGGCCCGGCTCAGCGCCGGGCCAGTTCCGCCTCTTCGCGGACCACTTGCCGCCACCATCGCTCGCCCGCGTGCGGGGCGTTGATGTCGATGCGCTCGCCCATGATCGGCGTGGCGATGTCGATGCCCTCGGCTTGGCCGATCTTGAGCACCTGCTCGAACGGATCGTCCCAGGCGTGCATGGCGAGGTCGAAGGTGCCGTTGTGGATCGGCAGCAGCCAGCGGCCGCCCAGGTCCTTGAACGCCTGCACGGTCTGCGCCGGCATCATGTGCACGTAGGGCCATTGCGTGTTGTAGGCACCGGTCTCGACCAGTGCCAGGTCGAACGGGCCGAAGCGCTCGCCGATTTCCGCGAAGTCGCCGAAATAGCCGCTGTCGCCGCTGAAATACACTCGCTTGTCGCCATCGATGATCACCCACGAGCCCCACAGCGTGCGGTTGCCGTCACGCAGCCCGCGGCCGGAGAAATGCTGGGTCGGGGTGAAGACGAACTTCAGCCCGTCGATGCTGAAGCCCTTCCACCAATCGAACTGCACCACCTTCTCTCGCGGCACGCCCCAGCCGGCCAGGCGGTCACCCACGCCAAGCGGCGCGAGAAAGTAATCCGCCTTCGACGCCAGCTTCTTGATCGCGGCGCGGTCGAGATGGTCGTAATGGTCATGCGAAAGCAGCACGCCACGGATCGGCGGCAAGTCTTCCAGCGAAATCGGCGGCGCGTGGAAACGCTTGGGCCCGAAGAACTGGACCGGCGAGGCGCGCTCGGCGAACACCGGATCGGTGATCCACCACTGCCCGCGCAGCTTCATCAGGAGGGTCGAATGACCCAACCGATACAGGCTGCGGTCCGGCGCCGCGTCCAGCTCGGCACGGGTGAGCGTGTGTACCGGGATCGGCGCATGAGGCACGGTGTTCTTCGGCTTGTTGAAGAAGAAATCCCACATCGTCTTGCCACCCGGTTCCGGCGCGGTGGCCGACCTGGGCGTGATGTTCTGGAATTGGCCATCGGCGTATTGGGGGGAGGTGCTGTAGTCACCTATCTGCGCGCGCAGCGCTATCGAAGCACTCAAGGCAATCAATCCAAGGATGAGGAACCGCCGCAACCAGCGATGCCGGCGCGGCGGCTTGGGGGACATGGGGTGTTCGGGCACGTGTCGGATGTCCGTCGGATTGCCATCGACATGGGGACGGAACCGAAACACACAAGCCCCGGCGGCGAACGCCGGGGATGGCATCCCGCACGCCGCTAGCGCGCCGGCACCACCTCGACCGTCACATGCACCAGCTCTTCGTGTACCGACAGCGCGCGGCGGAAGCGTTCGCCATCGGCGGCGGCATCGGTCACCACCTCGACCACGCAGGCGAACTTGCCGCGCCCCACCTGCCACACGTGCAGGTCGCTGATCCGCGCGGGCAGCTCGCCCTGCTCGATGACTTCGCGGATTTCCTCGACCACCGGCGCATCCATCTGCGCATCCAGCAGCACCCGGCCACAGGAGCGGATCAGGCCCCAGGCCCAGATCGACACCAGTGCGGCACCGACCAGCCCCATCACCGGGTCCAGCCAGGCCGCGCCGAACATCATCCCGCCCAGCAGCGCGATGATCGCCAGCACCGAGGTCGCCGCATCGGTCATCACGTGCAGGTAGGCCGAACGCTGGTTGAGATCGTGGCCGTGATCGTGATGCCCGTGGTCGTGCGCATCGCCATGATGATGCGCGTGGCCATGGTCATGGTCGTGATGATCGCGCAGCCAGTACGCGCACAGCAGGTTCACCGCCAGCCCGACGATGGCGATGGCGATGGCCTGCTGGTAATGGATGACGCCCGGGTTCATCAGGCGCTCCACCGACTGGAACGCCATCAGCGCGGCCACGCCCAGCAGCAGGATCGCGCTGGTGTAGCCGCCCAGGATCTCGATCTTCCAGGTACCGAAGGCGAAGCGGCGGTCGTGGGCGTAGCGGCGCGCACACCAGTAGGCGAACGCCGACAGCCCCAGCGCCAGCGCATGAGAGCTCATGTGCCAGCCGTCGGCGAGCACGGCCATCGAGTTGTACCACCAGCCGCCGGTGATCTCGATCACCATCATCGCCAGCGTCAGATACATCGCGCGGCGGGTGTTGCGCTCGGCCATCGGGTTGCCCTGGTCGAAGGCGTGGGGGTGCCGGCGGGCGTGGGCGATGGCGTCGAGGTTCATGCGGCTTCCAGCTTTCAATATACCCCCATAGGGTATAGGATCGATCCCGATGGCGCATGTGCAACGCGACCGCAAGAAGCTGCTCGCCCGGGTCCGGCGGATCTCCGGGCAAGTGGCCGCGCTCGAAAAATCGCTGGCATCGGACACCGATTGCGCCGACGTGCTGGTTCAGATCGCCGCCGCCAAGGGCGCGATGCACGCGCTGATGATGGAAGTGATGGCCGGCCACCTGGCTGAACACGTGGCCGGCGAAACCAATGCCAAGCAGCGCCAGGCGCAGGCCGAGGCGATGATCGCGCTGCTGCGCCGCTACGCCGGCTGAGCGTCGGACGCAAAGACTCCCGATCCGGTGCTGTCCGTGACCCACTCCATACGCATCGGTCATGATGTGCGCGACAAGGGAGTGCGCCGATGACCGACTGGACCGCCCTGATCCGCGACGTGCCCGATTTCCCCAGGCCGGGCATCGTGTTCAAGGACATCATGCCGATGCTGGCCGATGCGCAGGCGTTCGCCGCCGCGATCGAGGCGCTGGCCGCGCCCTGGCGCGATGCGCGGATCGAGACCGTGCTTTGCATCGAGGCGCGCGGCTTCCTGCTCGGCGCGCCGCTGGCGCGCGCGCTGGGCGCCGGCGTGGCGCCGGTGCGCAAGCCCGGCAAGCTGCCCGGCGCGGTCATCGAGCAACGCTATGCGCTGGAATACGGCGAAGACGCGCTGCAGGTGCAGGCCGATGCCCTGCGCCCCGGCACCCGCGTGCTGCTGGTCGACGACGTGCTGGCGACCGGCGGCACCCTGCTGGCGGCGCGCACACTGGCGAACCGGCTGGATGCCGACATCATCGGCGCCGGCGTACTGGTCGAACTCGGCTTCCTCGGCGGCCGCGCGCGCTGGCAAGGTGACGCGCCGCTGCATGCGGCACTGGTTCTGTAGTCCCGCGTTACGGTTGGGTGGCCGCTGCCGTGTCCACCTTGCGCAGCCAGGCCAGCAAGCCATCGAAATAGGCTTGCTGGTCGTCGTACATCGCCATGTGACTGCCGTTGCGCAGGTACAGGTAATCACCGTGCGGGAACTGTTCGCTCATCATCCGCATGTGCTTCGGATCCATGGTGTCGTGTTCGGCGCCGATCACCAGCGTCGGCACCGCGATCTTCTTCAGGTCCGCAGTGCGGTCCCAATCGAGCAGGATGCCGCTGGCGCCCATTTCACTGGGACCCTGCATCGGCACGTACACTTTCTTGTTGATGTGGCGCACGAACGAACGCATCACCGGCTCCGGCCATTCGGTGATCGGCCGGCGCAGGATGTGCGCCTCGTAGAACGGCAGCAGCAGTTCCTCGTAGCGAGGATCGGAGTACTGCTTCGCCGCCTCCAGCACCAGGATTTCCTTCAGCGCGGCCGGATCCATCTGCGGCATCAGCACCTCGTGCGCGTATTCGTTGTACGCCGGGATGCTGGACATCATGTTGGAAACGACCAGTCCCTTCAGGTGCTGCGGGTACTTCAACGCGTATTCGATGGCGAGGATGCCGCCCCAGGAATGTCCGAGCAGGTAGAAGTCGTCGCGGTCCAGCCCCAGCGCAGCACGCACCTGTTCCACTTCATCGACGTAGTGGTCGATGCTCAGGAACGGCGCCATGTCGTCCGGCTGGTCGCTGTAGTACGAACCGAGCTGGTCGTAGTAGTAGTACTCCACGCCTTCGGCCGGCAGGAAACTGTCGAACGCCTCGAAGTATTCGTGGGTGCCGCCCGGTCCGCCGTGCAGCAACAGCACCTTGACCCGCGGATTGTTGCCGACGCGCTTGGTCCAGACCCGGAAGTCGCCGTTCGCGGTGTGGATCGGGATCATCCGCACGCCGCCGGACCAGGCATCGGTCTGGCCGGCGCTGTCGTGATAGGACTTGAGGGTGGGCGGATCGGCCGCTAGCGCGCCGGCGGCCAGGACGAGCGACAGCATGAAGATCGACAGGCGGCGCATCGCATTTCCCCTTGCATGCGGCAGGGCACCACCCTACGCCCGCATCAGGGATGCCGCAAATTCAGGCTTTCTTGACGAATTCCGACTTCAGGCCCATCTGGCCGATGCCGTCGATCTTGCAATCGATGTCGTGGTCGCCGTCGACAAGGCGGATGTTGCGCACCTTGGTGCCCACCTTCACCACCGACGAGGAGCCCTTGATCTTGAGGTCCTTGATCACGGTGACGCTGTCGCCGTCCTGCAGCACGTTGCCCACCGCGTCCTTCACCACCTTCGCCTCGTCAGCGGCCTCGGCCTGCCCGGGCGACCACTCGTGCCCGCATTCCGGGCACACCAAGAGTGGGCCGTCCTCGTAGGTGTATTCGGAGGCGCATTTCGGGCAGTTCGGCAAGGTGTTCATGGCGGCGATCGCATGTGTTGCGGGTGCGCCCATTGTACGAGCTCGCGTCGGGTGGCCCGGTGTGGCTGACCAGGCACGCACTCCTGCCGGCGCGTCACGCCAGCCGGGCCGCCTCCACCACGCTGCGGCCCGGCGGCGGAGCGATCGCCGCCTCCACCAGCGCATCGGCGATGCGACCGGCGCGACTGGGCCGCCAGTTCATCGGCAACAACGGACGCAGCAGGCGCGAGATCGCCAGCATCCGCGCCTCGCCGGGGCGCGACTGCGTGCGCTCGCCATCGATCAGGCCCGGCCGCACCAGCACCAGCGACGGATAGTCGAGCGCGGCCAGCGCCCCCTCCAGCTCGCCCTTGACGCGGTTGTAGAAGATCGGCGACTTCGGGTTCGCGCCCATCGCGGAGTTGAGCGCATAGGTACGCGCACCGTACCCGCGCGCAATGCGGGCGACGTGCAGCGGGTAGTCGTGGTCGACGCGGCGGAAGGCGGCCTGCGAACCGGCATCGTCGATGGTGGTGCCGAGCGTGCAGATGACCGCATCCACCGCCCACCAGCCTGCGTCCTCCGGCAGCGCATCGAAATCGACGACGGGGTTGAGCAGCTTCGGATGCCCGATGTCGAGCGCGCGCCGCGTCGGCGCGATGACCTGGCTGACGCGACCCGCATCCAGCAAACGTGGCAGGACGAGCTTGCCGACCAGCCCGGTGGCGCCGGCGTGGAGGATCTTCATGCGGGACCGCCCTCGACATCGCCCTGCAACAGCACCTCGCGCAGCACCACCGCATCGTTGTGCACCTCGTCGCGGGCGGCATAAACCAGCGTCACCACCTGCTTGCGCGCCAGCGCGCGCAGCCGCGCGATGTCATCGGCGTTCTGCTTCAACTCGGCCTTGTAGCGGCGCTGGAACTCCGCCCAGCGCGACGGCTCGTGGCCGAACCATTCGCGCAGCGCGGTGCTGGGTGCGATCTCCTTCATCCAGTCGTCCAGCGCGGCCTTCTGCTTGCTCACCCCGCGCGGCCACAGCCGATCCACCAGGATGCGCAGACCGTCCGATGCCTCGGCAGGCACATAGGCGCGTTTCAGCTTGAGATGCGCAGCGGGAATCGCGGTCTTGGGCATTGGACGCCTCCCATGGCTCGATGCGGATGCCGGTCTTGACCACCCCAAGATGCCACCGATATGTGCCGGCATCCAAACCCGATGCACGGGGCGTCAGGCGCAGGTGCCCCGATGGATCAGGTGCCGAGCAGTTCGACCTCGAACATCAGCGTGGCATTGGGCGGGATGACGCCGCCGGCGCCGCGCGCGCCGTAGCCCAGGTTCGCCGGGATGATCAGCGTGCGCTGGCCGCCGACGCGCATGCCCTGCACGCCCTCGTCCCAACCCTTGATGACCATGCCGCCGCCGAGCGGAAAGATGAAGGGCTCGCCGCGATCCTTGCTGGAATCGAACTTGCCGCCCTGCTCGCCGTTCTCGAACAGCCAGCCGGTGTAATGCACCACGACGTTGTGGCCGGGCTTGGCCTCGGCGCCGGTGCCGACGACGGTGTCTTCGAATTGCAGGCCGGAGGGCATGGTGGTGAAGGGCATGGCGGGTCCTTTTGAATGATCGGGCGTTGTGGTGATCGCTGCGTAGCCGCCGCGCCGAAAACGTGATATCGAGAGAAGGAACGTTTCAAGCGCAGGTGCGTACTTCCCGTACTTATGGGTTTTTGCGAGTATGTTCAAGGCCCCGTCACGGAACGCCGCCATGGCCCCCGACCTGCAGGTGGAGCGCTGGTTCAACACGCCCGGGCCCGTCACGCTCGCGGGCTTGCGCGGCAAGGTGGTGGTGCTGGAGGCCTTCCAGATGCTCTGCCCCGGCTGCGTCTCGCATGGGCTGCCGCAGGCCACGCGCGTGCATGAGACCTTCGACCACAGCCAGCTGCAGGTCATCGGCCTGCACACGGTGTTCGAGCACCACGCGGCGATGACGCCGGTCGCGCTGCAGGCGTTTCTGCACGAGTATCGCCTGCCCTTCCCGGTGGGCGTGGACCGCCCCGGTATTGACGAAGCGATACCGCAAACCATGCGCGCCTATGCGATGCGCGGCACGCCCACACTCATCCTGATTGATCGCCAAGGGCAGGTGCGCCATCACCACTTTGGGCAGGTCAGCGATCTGGTGTTGGGGGCGAAGATTGCGGTGTTGTTGAATGAGCGGCCCGCGAATGCGGGTGTGGGTTCTGGGTGAGCGGGGTAAGGCTGACCTTCTGGAAAGTGAACCTGACCCCGTTTTGGGAGCTTGACCCGCCATAAGTGTCGACCAGCCTTGCGCATCAAGTCGCAGTCATGCGTGAGAATCGGCCCGTCTCACGCCATGCGAACTCACAGGTTAAATCTAGATGCTCCCAACAGGACAGACGGCGGCGCCATTCGCTAGACTCACCGACATGGGCATCCCGATGCAATCGCAGCTGACGTTCGGAGTAGGTATCTACTCCTTTGCCGATGCTGCGCGCTTCATCGGCAGCGAAGCCAGAGATCTCAGACGCTGGATGCTGGGCCACACTGCAACGCGCAACGGGGAAAAGCATCTCTATTCCCCATTGTGGACGCCGCAACTCGCGGAAACGGACATTGACGGCGTCGGATTCCGCGATCTGATCGAGCTGCGATTTGTCCGCACATTCATCGAGTCCGGCGTTCCATTGAGTCTGATACGCCGCACCATCGAAGAGTTGCGCGAGCGACTAGAGAATGCATACCCATTCACTAGCACGGCGTTTAAAACCGACGGCAAGCGCATTTTCCTTGAGATGCTCGATGAGAACGGCGACACGGCGCTGGTGGATGTTGTTAAGCGCCAGAATGTGATGGGTAAAGTGATAGGCCCTTCCCTCCGAGTCGGCATTGAGCTAAATGTGGACGATGAGGCGATGCGCTGGTATCCCATCGCACGCTCAAAGACCATCGTTTTTGATCCGAAGCGGAGTTTTGGGCAGCCGATTCTTAGCGAGTCTGGCGTCCCAACGATTGCCATCGCCGAGGCGTTGAAAGCTGAAGGTGGTGATACTAAACGCGTTGCAACTCTCTATGAGATCTCGATGGCGGACGTCCGCAAGGCGGCCGCCTTTGAGGCTCAGGTTGCCGCTGCTTGAAGGCGCAGCTCGATGAGAATCTTCCGCCAGCCCTAGCGAGGGCGCTAAACGAGCTTGTCGCTGTTGACGAGCACCGAGTCGTCCACGTCACTGATTACGCGAAGGGCGCACCGGATGAGGAGCTATTCGAGCGCGCAATCGCCGATGGTGTTCAAGTCCATATTACGCACGACCATCACCATCGCCGCCCCGTTGAGCGGGAAGCCATAGCACGACTAGGTTTGACTGTGTTTGTACTGGCGAAAGGCTGGAATGGATTCTCGCACTACGAGAAAGCCGCGCGTCTGATCGAGTACTGGACACCCATTGCAACCGCCGCACAGCTGGTAAAGAGCGGTGCAATCTTTCGGGTTCCTGCGAGGCGAAACGGCCAGCTGGAACAGATCAGGAAGCGTTAACGGGATCTCTTTTCGATCAGCATCTGATTACTCACGAGACCCATATATTTATGGGAAGCGCGGGATGGGAAGCCAGAGCCTCACCCGCACTTGCTATACCCACAATTCAAGCAAGTCGCACACCCATCCATCAGCACCAGGGCCTTAGTGCTGCACTTGTGACACATGGTGGCGGAAGGCGGGAACGACACGCCTTCGCCCGTGACTTCGATCACTTCTTCCACGCGGCCTTCGGCCGTGGTGCGATCGGCCGGCGGACTCAGGCGGGCTTCAGCGTTTTTTTTTGAGCCGGCCTGCTGTTCTTCGTAGGCGCGACGCTTCTCCGCGATCAATGCGCGCTGGTGCTCGCTCATTTCAGGGTCGCGCAGCATGCCGATGGTCTTCAGGTGGTCCTCAACGATCATGCCCAGCTCGGCCACCAGCGACGGCATGTACACGCCGCCGGCCTTGAAGTAGCCACCCTTGGGATCGAACACGGCCTTCATTTCCTCGACCAGGAAGGTCACGTCACCGCCCTTGCGGAACACCGCCGACATGATGCGGGTCAGCGCGACGATCCATTGGAAGTGCTCCATCGACTTGGAGTTGATGAAGATCTCGAACGGGCGGCGCTGCTCGTGGTCGGTGCCGGCATTGAGCACGATGTCGTTGATGGTCACGTACATGGCGTGTTCCACCAGCGGCGACTTGATCTTGTAGGTGGAGCCGATCAGCACCTCGGGGCGCTCGATCTTCTCGTGCATCTGGATGACGTTGTCCTGCTCGGACTCCGCCTCGGCCGTCTCGCGGTCAACGCTCGCGCCCGCCTTGGCCGGCTGCGATTCGCGCGCCTTGTCCTCCGGGGTGACGACGGCGTATCCCTTGATTTTCTTCTCGATCTTGACGGCCATGGTGTCCTTGCCTGCGGTGCTGGTGCGATGTCGGGGGAGTCGGCTCCGCCGCCGCGCTTGGCGGCGACGGAGGGTCTTGCAGCCTTACTTTTTGGCGGCGCGGGTCGCGGCGGCTTTCTTGCCGGCGGCGCTGCGCGCGGCCTTCTTGGCGGTGGCGGCGCTCTTGCGCTTGGCGGTGCCGGTGGCCTTGGCCACCTTCTTGGCCGCCTTGCGCACGATGCGCTTGGTATCGGCCACTTCCTTCTTGATCACGCGCTTGGCGGCCGCCTTCTTGCTGGCTGCCTTGCTGGTGATCTTTTTGGCCGGTGCTTTCTTGGCGGCGGCCTTCCTCGCCGGGGCCTTCTTGGCTGCCGCTTTCTTGGCCGTCGCCTTCTTCGCGGCGGCCTTCTTCACCGCTGCGGTCTTCTTGCCGGCGCCCTGCTTCTTCAGCGCGGCGGCCTCCGCGCGCGCCTTGGCGGCGCTGGCCGACAGCGACTTCTTCAGCTCGGCTTCCTTCTTGACCACGGCCTTGCGGGCCTTGGTCGCCGTCTTGCCGACGGCCTTGCTGGCCTTGCTCGCCGCGCGCTTGACGGTGGCGACCGCGCCGCTGGCGCGCGAGGCGATGGTGCTGCCCACGTTGGCGGCGGTGTCCTTCACGTTCTCGGCAGCGGTGCTGAGGCTCTTCGACACGCTGCTGGTCTTCTTCTTGGCCATGTGCCCTCCTGTGGGCGTGAACCAGATGGATGGAGTTCGGGTGTTACCCGCGCGATGCTATACCTGCTTTGCGCGCAATGCAGCGTGATGGCGCGGGTGACTCCATCCGTCAGAACTTGCCGTAATAACCCTCTTTCAGCGCGTCGAACAGGTTGGCGGCGGTGTGCATCTCGCCGTCGTATTCGATCTGCTCGTTGCCCTTCACTTCCACCACCGAACCATCGTCCAGCTCGAAGCGATAGGTGGTGTTCTCAAGGTCCGCTTCCTTCACCAGCACGCCCTGGAACGCCGCCGGGTTGAAGCGGAAGGTGGTGCAACCCTTCAACCCCTTCTCGTGGGCGTAGCGGTAGATGTCCTTGAAGTCCTCGTAGGGGTAGTCGGTCGGGACGTTCGCGGTCTTGGAGATGGAGCTGTCCACCCAGATCTGCGCGGCGGCCTGCACGTCGACATGCGCCTTGGGGGTGATGTCGTCGGCGCTGATGAAATAGTCCGGCAGCTGCGCGTCGGCGTCTTCCGAGAACGGCATGGCCTTCGGGTTTACCAGCTCGCGGTAGGCGAGCAGCTCGTACGAGAACACATCAACCTTTTCCTTGGTCTTCTTGCCTTCGCGGATCACGTTGCGGCTGTAGTGGTGGGCGAAGGACGGCTCGATGCCGTTGGATGCGTTGTTGGCCAGCGACAGCGAAATGGTGCCGGTCGGCGCGATGGAGCTGTGGTGGGTGAAGCGCGCACCCTTCTCGGACAGCGCCTGCACCAGTTCCGGCGCGACCTCGGCCACCTTCTGCATGTAGCGCGAATACCTGGCGTGCAGCACGCGGCCGGGGATCTTCTGGCCGAGCTTCCAGCCGTCCTTCACCATTTCCGGACGCTTGCGCAGCATCTCGGCGGTGACATCGAACTCTTCGCTCATCACCGGTGCCGGGCCTTTCTCTTCGGCCAGCTGCAGGGCGACTTCCCAGCCGGCCACGGCCATCTCGCGGGCGATGCGCTCGGTGAACTCGCAGGACGCCTCGGAGCCGTACTTCATCCTGAGCATGGTCACCGTGCTGCCGAGGCCGAGGAAGCCCATGCCGTGGCGGCGCTTGCGCATGATCTCGTTGCGCTGCTGCTCCAGCGGCAAGCCGTTCACCTCGACCACGTTGTCCAGCATGCGGGTGAATACGCGGACGACTTCCTTGTATTCCTCCCAGTCGAAGGTGGCCTCGTCGGTGAAGGCATTGCGCACGAACTTGGTCAGGTTGACCGAGCCCAGCAGGCAGGCGCCGTAGGGCGGCAGCGGCTGCTCGCCGCAGGGGTTGGTGGCGCGGATGTTCTCGCACCACCAGTTGTTGTTCATCTCGTTGACGCGATCGATCAGGATGAAGCCCGGCTCGGCGTAGTCGTACGTCGAGACCATGATCATGTCCCACAGGTGGCGCGCGCGGACGTGGCCGTAGACCTTGCAGGCGACCAGGCCGTCATCGCGGACGACGTAGCCGCGCGTGGTTGGCCAGTCGCGCCAGACGATCTGCTCGGCATCCTCCAGGTTCACCTCGCCCACTTCCTTGTCGGAGAGCGGGAACACCAGCGGCCAGTCGGCGTCGTCCTTGACCGCCTGCATGAAGCCGTCGGTGATGAGGAGCGACAGGTTGAACTGGCGCAGGCGGCCGTCCTCGCGCTTGGCGCGGATGAAGTCGCGCACGTCCGGGTGGGAGACATCGAACGTGCCCATCTGCGCGCCGCGGCGGCCGCCGGCGGAGGACACGGTGAAGCACATCTTGTCGTAGATATCCATGAAGGACATCGGGCCGCTGGTGTAGGCGCCGGCGCCGGCGACGAACGCGCCACGCGGACGCAACGTGGAGAATTCATAGCCGATGCCGCAGCCGGCCTTGAGGGTCAGGCCGGCCTCGTGGACCTTGTCGAGGATGCCGTCCATCGAATCGATGATGGTGCCGGACACGGTGCAGTTGATGGTGCTGGTGGCCGGCTTGTGGGCCTGCGCACCGGCATTGGAGGTGATGCGGCCGGCCGGGATGGCGCCGTGGCGCAGCGCCCAGGCGAAACGCTCGCCCCAGTACTTCTGGAGGTCGGCGGTCAGCTCGGCCTCGGCCAGCGCCCTGGCCACGCGCAGGTAGGTGGCGTCGATGTCGGCATCGAGCGGCTCGCCCTGCTTGGTCTTCAGGCGGTACTTCTTGTCCCAGATGTCCAGCGACGCGGGCTGCATCGGGATTCGGGGTCCTTCCTTGGGCGTCTTCACCGACTCGAGGCGCACGCTGCTCATTCCCGGATTCACTCCTTGTGGTTCTTGCCGCCCACGCATCATGGATGCGGGTTTCGCGGCGGTTTTTCCCTGTTCAGGCTCTTGGCATGAAACCGCAACACTTGGGATTGCCTGATTCGCAAAACCCCAAGATGTAGTGGTCATCCCCTCCGACAAACGTACGAGGTTGTGATGGGCGTGTCAACGGTCGGAAGCGTCCAGCCACAGGCCCCGAGGCTGAAGGGCCAGGCGATACGTCATGGCGTCATGGGCATCGCTTTAGCCACGGCGCGTTCGTCCCGCACCGGCTTTCACCACGGGTTTATCGTAGGTCGGGGACACTGGCCGGAATCCTGCCCGTTCAGCCAAATGAAATCCCGGACTCCCTTCCTGTTGGCACTCCTCGCGGCCGCCGGTTTCGGCGGTTTCGCCGCGACGGCGATGCGCGATGCCCTGACCCAGCCCGCGGAGGCCGCCCCGGCGGCGGCGCCCGCGATCGCCGTGCCGCCTCCGGTGGCCGCCGGGCAATCGCCCGGATCGCTGGCGCCGATGCTGGAACGGGTGATGCCGGCGGTGGTCAGCGTGCATACCAAGCAGCGGGTCCGGGTCAACACGCCGTTCGGCGACGACCCGGTCTTCCGGCGACTGCTCGGCATCCCCGAGGAGCGCATCAGCGAATCGCTGGGCTCGGGCGTGATCGTGGATGCGCAGAACGGCTACGTGTTGACCAACCACCACGTGATCGAAGGCGCCGACGACGTTTCGGTCACGCTGGCCGACGGCCGCACGCTGAAAGCGACGTTCCGCGGCTCCGACCCGGACACCGACATCGCGCTGATGCAGGTACAGGCGCAGGACCTCACCGCCATTTCGTTGGCCGACAGCAGCGCGCTGCGCGTGGGCGATTTCGTGGTGGCGATCGGCAACCCGTTCGGCGTGGGCCAGACGGTGACCTCGGGCATCGTCTCCGCGGTCGGCCGCAGCAACCTGCCCGGCGCCGGCTTCCAGAACTTCATCCAGACCGACGCCAGCATCAACCCGGGCAATTCCGGCGGCGCGCTGGTCGATCTCAACGGCCGCCTGGTCGGGATCAACGCCGCCAGCTTCAACCCGCGCGGCTCGATGGCCGGCAACATCGGGCTGGGATTCGCGATCCCCGCCAACCTGGCGCGCGGCATCATGCAGCAGCTGCTGTCGAACAACGGACAGGTGCGCCGCGGCACGCTCGGCGTTGACACGCAGGACATCGACGAGCGCCAGGCGCGCACGCTGCGGCTGGATTCCGCCACCGGTGCGCTGGTCACCCGGGTCTATCCCGGGACTTCCGCGGCCAACGCCGGCCTGCGCCCCGGCGACGTGATCGTCGCCGCCAACGGCCAACGCATCGAGAGCGCGGAGGATTTCCGCAACTTCCAGGGCCTGCAGGCGGCCAACGCACGGCTCGCCCTCGAGATCCGCCGCGACGGACAGCCCCTGCAGCTCGCGGCCGGGCTGCAGGAGCAAGCCCGCGACGGCGACAGCCTGGACCCGCGGCTGGCCGGCGTCACCCTGGGCGAACTGCCGGAATCGCTGCGGCGGCAAGGCGTCGACGGCGTGCGCGTAAGCGCGGTCGCGCGCGACAGCCGGGCAGCGCGCGCCGGCCTGCACGAGGGCGACGTGATCCTGGAATCGACCAGCGGCAAGTTCGGCGACCTTGTCAGTTTCCGCGCCAGCTTCCGCCAGCCGCCGTCGCAGTTGGCGTTCCGCATCTGGCGGGACGGCAACCGCATCGGCATCCTCGCCATCCCCTGACCCACCCCCCACCCACCCATGGAGTCGACAATGAGCAACGTCAAGGACAATCTTTCGGAAGCCGGCGGACACCTGAAGCAGGCCGCTTCGCACGCAGGCGATTCGATCAAGGGCGCGGCCGCCGCCGCCGGCGACGAACTGCGCCTGGGCAAGGCCAACATGAAGGCCGAACTGGCCGATGGTGCCGTGGCCGGCATCACCGCCGCCGAGCAGATGGGTACCGCCGCCAAGGAGCAGATGGACGTGCTGATGGACAAGAGCCGCGACATGATCGACAGCACCGCGGACCTCATCCGCGAGCGTCCGCTGACCGCGTTCGGCATCGCCTTCGCCGCCGGCTGGGTGATCGCCAAGCTGGCACGCAGCAGCGGCGGCGAGAAGTAAGCGCCGATGGCGTCCAGGCGCAGCGCGGGCGACGAGTTCGTTGAGCTGCTGGAGTCGTTCCGCCAGGTCGGCAGCACCGGCCAGGCGGGATTGGCCGGCGTGCGCGACGCGACCAAGGCGATGCGCACGCTGGTGTCGGCGGATGTCTCGCTGGCGCGCAGCGCGTTTGGCCGCACGCTGGCCTTCACCGCGGCAGCCATCGTGTTCGGCGTGGTCGCCGGCTTGATGCTGTCGGCAGCGCTGGTGGTCGGCATGAGCCGGGGCCTGGGCATTCCGTTCTGGACTTCACTGCTCATCATCGGCACCTTGTGCAGCCTCGCCACCTGGTTCGCCGGTTGGCGCGCGATGCGCTACTTCGAGCACACCCGAATGAAGGCGACGCGCCGGCAGCTCGCGCGACTGGGCATCGGCGAGTTGGCCGAGCACACGCCTGAGCCCGACTCCCCGCAGTCCACCAAGCAGGCCACCGAGACGATGCCGACCAAGGAAGCCAACGGCGCGCCCGTCAAGGATGAGCAAGGCATCGACGTCACCCCGCCCTGATTTCCCTTCCACTCTCACCAGATGGCACGCGAACGACCATGGGTTTCAACAAGCTGATCGACAAAGTCACCCAGGCCGAGCAGGCCCTGGAAGCGCGCGAACGTTATGTGGGCGCGGAGTGGCGGCAATTGAAAAGCGCGTGGCGCGATGCCTGGACGCCCGGCCGCATCGTCGTGGCCGGGCTTGCCAGCGGATTCCTGGTCGGCCGCGCCCGGACCGTGGGGTTGATGGGCGGCGGCACCATGCAGGTGTTCAGCGCGATCAGCGGCCTCATCGCCAGCGGCAGCGCGCAGGCAGCCGCCAGTGGCGCCGACGATGCCGCCCGGCAGGCAGAGGCCACGGTGTCCGTGACCGGCAGTGCCGATCCCGTGCCGCGTGCGCCGGCAACGACGGACACGCCCGATCCCCTGCTGGACCACGAGGCGTTGCGCCGGCAGGGGCTGCTGTGAGCGCAACGCCGCCGGTGCAGGAGCCGGCATCCGCGGATCCGGTGCAGGAAGCGCCCCCGCGACCGCGCGCCAGCATCGCCCTGCTGGTGATCGCGACGCTGGCGGTCGGCTTCACGCTGTGGGCGATGCAGGAAATCGTCCTGCCGATCCTGCTGGCGGTCTTCTTCGCCCTGATCGGCAATCCGATCATCCGCCTGCTGCAGCGACTGCGGATACCGCGCCCTTTCGCGGCGGTCCTGGTCCTGGCCGGCGGCATCGCCGTGGCGGTCGGGCTGGGCCAGCAACTGGTCGAGCCGGCTTCGGAATGGTTCCGCGAGGTGCCGCAGCAGATGCGCAAGCTCGCGCCCAAGCTGCGCACATTGGCCAAACCGGTGCAGGACGCCAACCAGGTGGTCGAGAACGTGGCGCGCGCGGCCGGCGGCGAAGGCACCGGCAAACCGGTGCAGGTGATCAAGACCCGCGAGGACGATCCGTACAAGGCGCTCACCAGCACGCCCAAGGTGCTGGCGCAGGTGCTGGCCGTAGTGCTGCTGACGCTGTTCTTCATGGCCTTCGGGCAGAACCTGCAGAAGCACGCCATCGACCTGCTGCCCGGGCGGCAGCAACGACGGATCACCGTGGACATCCTGCAATCGATCGAACGCGAGATGTCGCGCTACGTGCTGACGATCAGCGTGATCAACGTGACGCTCGGCTTCGTCTTCGCGTTGTTGCTGCACTTCCTCGCCGGCATGTCGCTGCAGGAATCGCTGTTGTGGGGCACGATGGCCACGCTGCTCAACTACGCGCCTTACGTGGGCCCGTTGATCGGCGTGCTGGTGATGCTGGTGATCGGCTTCACCCTCGAACCCGACCTCTGGCCGGCGCTGCTGCCCGCCGTGCTGTACCTCGGCCTGCACACGCTCGAGGGCCAGATCGTGACCCCGATCGTGCTTGGCCGCCGCATGGCGATCTCGCCGCTGGTGCTGATGCTCGCGCTGACGCTGTTCGGATGGCTGTGGGGGATCATCGGCCTGCTGCTGGCCGTTCCGCTGCTGGTGTGCATGAAGATCGTCCTGTCCAAGGTGGATGGCTGGGAAGGGTGGGCCCGGCTGCTGGAATAGGCCGACGAACCGTTAAGATCAACGCGTGAGATCTCCCGTCCGCGCCATCACCCTCGACCTCGACGACACCCTGTGGCCGTTTCCGCCGATAGGCGAGCGGATCGAGCGCGTGCTGCATGCGTGGTTCGAGCGGCACGCGCCGCGCACCGCCGCGCAATTCCCCATCCCGGCGATGCGCCGCCTGCGCGAACGGGTGATGGAGCGCTACCCGCTGCAATCGCACGATGCCAGCTGGCTGCGCCGCAAGGGCATCGAGATCGCCCTGGAGGAAAGCGGCGGCGACCCCGCGCTGGCCGACGCGGCCTACGCCGCCTTCTTCGCCGAGCGCAACCGCGTCGATTTCTACGCCGATGCGCGCGACGCGCTGGCGCGGATCGCCGGGCGGCTGCCGGTCTGCGCGCTGTCCAACGGCAATGCGGACCTCGCGGCCATCGGCATCGAGCGGCATTTCGCGCACTGCATCACCGCGCGCGAGTTCGGCTGCGGCAAGCCCGATGCGGCGATCTTCCTGCATGCCTGCGAACGGCTCGGCTTCGCGCCGCATGAGGTGCTCCACGTCGGCGACGACATCGAAGCCGACATCGCCGGCGCACACCGCGCCGGCCTCATGACTTGCTGGCTGCACCGCGACGACGCGCGCGAACGCCATCCCGCATGGCCCAGGCGCGAGTTCGTGCCGACCCTCACTTTCCCCACCCTTGCCGCGCTGGCCGATTGGCTGGACGCGCAACCCCGCGACGAGGACGCCCGATGAACGACCTGCCCGGCCTGACCCGCAATGCCACCCGCGCGCATCCGTTCTACTGCGTGCGCGGCGACGAATTCGACAGCTGGCTGAAATTGCAGCTGCCGGCGATCGGCCAATGGCTGGATGCGCAGAAGTACACCGCCAGCTCCGGCACGCTGATGCTGCTGCCGGGCGAAAAGGGCATCGAGAGCGCGGTGGTCGGCATCGGCGATCGGCTCGATCCTTTCACCTATGCGCACGCGCCCTATGCGCTGCCGCCTGGCGACTGGCGGCTGGCCAGCGAACTGGACGCCGCCGCGCATCGCGCCCTGCTGCTGGGCTGGGGCCTCGGCAGCTATCGCTTCCGCCGCTACAAGACGCCGCTGCGCGAGCCGGCGATGCTGGCCATCGACGCGGATGCCGATGCGGAAACGCTCGACGTGCTGGCCGCCTGCGTGCGCGTGCGCGACATGGTCAACACCCCGACCGAGGACATGGGCCCGGACGAGATGGAAGGCGTGGTGCGCACGATCGCCGGGCAGCATGGCGCCGAGGTCGAGGTCATCGCCGGCAAGGACCTGATCGCGCAGGACTATCCGGCAATCCACGCGGTCGGCCGCGCCTCGCATCGCGCGCCGCGCCTGATCCGCCTGGAGTGGGGCGATGCCGATGCGCCGCGCCTGTCGCTGGTCGGCAAGGGCGTGTGCTTCGACACCGGCGGCCTCAACCTCAAGGCCGGCGCCGGCATGCGCAACATGAAGAAGGACATGGGCGGCGCGGCGCACGCGATTGCGCTGGCCGAACTCGTCATGGCGCGCGGACTGAACGTGCGCCTGTCGCTCTTCATCGCCGCGGTGGAGAACGCGGTCGGCCCGAATGCGTTGCGCCCGGGCGAAGTCATCGCCAGCCGCAAGGGCGTCAGCGTGGAGATCGACAACACCGATGCCGAAGGCCGCCTGGTGCTCTGCGATGCACTGGTACGCGCGAGCGAAGACAAGCCCGACCTGCTGCTCGATTTCGCCACGCTCACCGGCGCGGCGCGCATCGCGCTCGGCCCCGACCTGCCCGCGCTCTACGCCAACGACGATGCGCTGGCGAACGACTGGCTGGCCGCCGGGCAGCGCGAGTTCGATCCGCTGTGGCGGATGCCGTTGTGGCGCCCGTACCTGCGCTATCTCACCAGCGGCATCGCCGACATCGCCAACGGCAGCAGCAGCCCGATGGCCGGCAGCGTCACGGCTGCGCTTTACCTGGAGCGATTCGTTCCCGAAGGCCAGAAGTGGGCGCATCTGGATGTCTACAGCTGGAACGACAGCGACCGTCCGGGGCGCCCCGCCGGCGGCGAGGCGCAGGGCCTGCGCGCGGCCTTCGCGATGCTGAAGGCGCGCTACGCGGGCTGAGGGAGCATCGCGGGCCACGGCCCCAAGCCGCAGGCCATGCACTGCAGTGGATGAGGCAGAACGGCTAGATCCATGAGGCCTTGGGCTTGCCCTGCAATCGATCGGATCGCCTCGATGACCGCCGCAGGGCCCTCACGATGGAGAATGCATGACGCTGCCATCGTCGCAAGATCAACCCACACCAATCCCCGCACGGACCGCACTTGCCAACCCACCGTATACAGCTGCACCGATAATGACGCCTGGCACCAGCCAACGCGCCTTTGACCAGAACAGCAGGCCAAGCACCACGCAAAATACGAACACTCCATTGGCGCTCTTCACGCTGCCCAGCAGCAGTGCGAGCGTGGTGCCGGTGATCAGGCCGACCACTGCGGCGGTCACGCCCGCCAGAAATTCGGCCACGCGGGGGCGATGCACCCAGCGCTCCATCACATCGTGGCCCAGCAAGGTGAACGCAAACGCCGGCAGAAACACGCCGGCGGTCATCGCCAGCGCGCCCCATAACCCACCCCCGATGTAACCCACGAACGTGGCAAAAATCACGAGCGGTGCGGGCAAAAGGCCTGACAACGCCAATCCATCCAGAAACTGGCCGTTGCTCATCCACGCGCCCTGGCCGACTGCATCGCGCTGCAGGAACGGGATCACCGTGTAGGCACCGCCGAAGGTCAGCATCCCTGCCTTCAGGCCGGACCAGAACAGCGAATGCGCATCCATCGCGCCCACCTTCGTCGCAACCCTGCTCTCATCGGCCCGGCTGGAGAGCGCCTCAAGCCCGGCCAAGCCACCCGTCTGCCAGATCTTCAATGCCACCAACACGGCAGCCAATCCCAGCAAGCTAGCAGCGAGTCGATGTCGGCCTGCATGAGCACACAGGTAGATGACACCTCCAGCCATGAGCACCCAGGCAAAATGGATGTTCGCCAGCTGTGCAAACATCGCAACGGCCGCGATCACCCAAAGCCAACGATCTTCCAGCACATGGCCGCCGATGCGGAAGATCGCCCGCACGATCAATGCCGCCACTGATGCCTGCACTGCAGCGAATACCGCAGACCAGCCTTCCAACTGCAATCCATGGTGTACGTAGAGCCACGACAGCAGCAGCATCAACAGGAAGCCCGGCAACATGAAGCCAAGCCCCGCCATCACCCCGCCCAAGCGGCCGCGCGCCAGCGTGCCGAAGTAGACGCAGAGCTCGTGCGCTTCGGGCCCCGGCAATACCTGATAGACCGCAAGCACGCGATTGAACTTGTCGCGATCGATCCAGCCTTCCTGATCGACCAGCTCATGCCGGATCATCCCGATCTGCGCGACCGGGCCACCCCAGGCGGTAGCGCCGAAGCGCAGGAAGCGCAGGAACACGCCGAGGAGCGAAAGGCGGGGAGCTCCACGCCCGGACTGGTCATCCGGTTTGATGCCAAGCGGGGGCAATGTGCTCATGACAGACTCGCGATGTCGATCGTCAGGAGTCTACGCCCGGGAGGGTGCTCGACTTCCTGCTTTGAAACTCGTTGCCTTTGACTGCAGCAGGCTCGATAAAGCATAGGTGCTCCAGCCGATTTCCACCATGTTGCGTAATGCAGCAGCCAAACATGGGGGTGCCCACCATCTCACTCATTAGCGGCAGCCCCGTCGAACGGCGGGTATTGACAACTCTATTTTTTAGAGTACTTTGAAATCTCCAAACGGAGATTCGCCATGACTTCGCAAGACCAGCTCAAGCAGGACCTCGACTACATCACCGCCACCGTGCGCCGCAATGACCGCGCAAGCGGCTTGCCCGCGATGTATGCGTTCTGGGCCGTGGCCATCGCCATCGGTTTCTCATTGGCGGATTTCGCCCCACGCATCACCGGCCCGTACTGGCTGGTGGCCGGCATCGGCGGTGGCCTGTGGAGCATGTGGTACGCCAATCGCGAAACGCGCAAGCGCGGCATCGCCAACAGCGAGGAAGGCAAGCGCTGGGGCCTGCATTTCCTGGTCGGCGGCATTGGCTGGTTCCTGACCGCCCTGCCGATCATGACCGGCGCGATCCCGCCGGAAGCCGGCGCGCCGTGGTTCCTGTTCACCACCGGCCTGATCTATGCGTTGGCCGGCGTGCACCTGGATCGTCCGATGCTGTGGAGCGGCCTGCTGGCGCTGGCCGGCTTCGCCGTCATGCAGCTGGTCCCCGTGCCCTACGTGTGGACCACCACCGGCGTGTTGATGGCCCTCTGCCTCGGCACCGCGGCCATCCTCACGGCACGCCGGTGAAGGCGCTCGACGGGCTCGAGCCGGCACTGGAGCACCGTGCCCGGCTCGCGATCGCGGTGCTGCTGGCGCGACATGGCGAGATCAGCTTCGCCGCATTCAAGGAACAGCTGCAGATGACCGATGGCAACCTCGGCGCCCAGCTCCGCAAGCTGGAGGAAGAAGGCATCGTCAGCCTGCGACGCGACTTCGTCGATCGCAAGCCGGTGACCTGGTACGCGCTGACCAAGCCCGGTCGGAAGACGCTCGACCGCCACCTCAATGCCCTCCAATCCCTCATCCACGCCGCCCAATAAGGAAACCGGCCATGCAAATCCACCCCTGCAAGACCCTTGCGCTCGCCCTGCTGCTGTCCATGCCGGCCGTCGCACAAGAATCCCCGGCGACCCATGCCGCCCACCCGCAGGACCCGGCCGGCAGAATGGCCGAACAGAAGCAGGCGATCGACAAGTTCGCCTACATGGATGGCGTCTGGCGGGGCACCGCCACGCAAGTCATGCCCGATGGCACCCGGCACGTGGTCATCCAGACCGAACGCATCGGTCCGTTGCTGGGCGGCAGCATCAAGCTCATGGAGGGGCGCGGGTACAACGCGGACGGCAGCACCGGCTTCAACGCCTTCGCGGTGCTGAGCTGGGATGTCGACAGGCAGGTCTACACACTCGGCACGCATGCGATGGGTTACGGCGGCGACATGAAGTTCGAACCCGTCGCCGATGGCTTCATCTGGGAGGTGCCGGCCGGCCCCGCGATGGTGATGCGCTACACGGCCACGGTGAAGAATGGCCGTTGGCATGAAGTCGGCGACCGCATCCTGCCCGGCGGCAAGGCCATCCGCTTCTTCGAGATGAACCTCGAGCGCGTCGGCGACAGCGACTGGCCGACGGCCGGCGCCATTCCGCCGCGCTGAACTTCAGGCGGCTTTCGGCGGTCGCTTCCGGCCGGCCTTGGCCAGCGTGATCACCACCACGCCGGCCAGGATCACCAGCATCGCGCCGAGTTCGGCGGTGGAAGCGCGTTCGCCCGCCAGCCATGCGCCGAGCACCACCGCGATCGCGGGATTGACGTAGGCATAGCTGCCGGCCAGCGCTGGCCGCACATGGTGCAGCAACCAGATATAGGCGGTGAAGCCGATGATCGAGCCGAACACGATCAGGTAGGCGAAGGCGGCGAGCCCCTTCTGCGAGGGCATCGCCATGCGCTCCCCGGTCACCAGCGCGATGAGCACCATCGCCGCGCCGCCGCAGAGCATCTGTCCGGCGGCGGTCATGAAGGGCGAAGGCAGGTCGCGGCCGCGGCTCCAGATCGAACCGAACGACCAGGCGATGGATGCGATCAGCAATGCGATCAGGCCCTTCATCGAGCCCGACATCGCACCGCCGGCATTGAGCCAGACCACGCCGATGAAACCGATGCCGATGCCGATCCATTCCGTGCGCGTGGGCCTGTCGCCGCGCATCATCGCGAACACGCCCATCCAGATCGGCGCCGAGGCCACCGCCACCGCGGCCAGGCCGGAGGACACGGTCTGCTCGGCGAAGTTGACCATGCCATTGCCCATCGCCAGCAGCAGCACGCCCATCACCGCCAGGTTGCGCCATTGCGCGCGGGTGGGCGGCGCCACGCCGCGCCAGCGCAGGAAGGCGAACATCAGGCCGCCGGCGATCAGGAAGCGGAAGCCGCCCAGCAGGAACGGCGTGAAGCCTCCCTCCAGCGCGAAGCGGATGCCGAGGTAGGTGGAACCCCAGATCAGGTAGACGGCGGCAAGCGCCAACATGATGGCGAGCGGGCGTGGCTGCAACGGCGGGTTCGGGTTCATGCGCGCAGCGTAAAGCCGGCCGGCCGCTCCGCGCTTGAAAAATCATGCGTGCAAACGCAATATTTTTGCATGTCCGCGCGTCCTGCCCTCGATCGCTTCGATCACGCCTTGCTGGCCCTGCTGCAGTTGGACGCCGACCGCACCCTGACCGAGCTGGGCGATGCGGTGGGCTTGTCGGCCAGCGCGGTGCAGCGCCGCATCAAGCGCTATCGGGAAAGCGGCCTGCTGCGGCAGGTGGCGGTGCTCGATCCCGAGGTGCTGCCGTTCACCACGCTGATCGCGGTGTGGGTGATCATGGAACGCGAATCGATGCAGGACCTGAAAGCCTTCTATGCGCGGATGCGCGAGATGCCGGAGGTGCAGCAGTGCTACCAGCTGGCCGGCGACTGGGACTACCTGCTGATCATCGCCACGCCGACGCTGCCGGAATACCGCAGCCTGATCGAGCGGCTGTTCAAGTCGCAGAAGAACGTCAAGCGCATCGAGAGCCGAGTGGTGCTGGACACGGTCAAGCGCGGACTCGCGTTGCCGAGCCGGCCATCGCCCTGACGCCGCCGAGCTCGTGCACGGCGGCGTGCGGGTTCACTTGACCCAGCTGCCGGCCTGGGTGGACTGCGGCAGCACCTGCGCGGCCAGCGCGCGATCACCGTTCAGGACCCGCATCGCGTCGCCGAGGATGTGCGCGGTCTCGCGCAGGAACGGATCGGGCACCTGGTCCGCCAGCTTGCCGCGCTCGGCCTCGCGCGCCACGTCGCGTTCGCCGGCCTGCAGGCCATCGTCGCTGGCGTCGCCGGCCAGCGGATCCGGAGCCAGCCCCAGGCGCTTGCGCTCGGCCTGGCGCTGGCTGCGCTTGGCATCGTCGCGGGCGCGCTCGGCGCGCCGCTCCGCCTCGTTCAGCACGATGGACTTGCGCGCGCGCTGCTCGCGGAACTCGGCGGCATCCTCGACGCGCCACTGGTACTCGCGGTCGGAGCGGACGCGGGCATCGTGCATCTGCACCAAGCTGGGCAGGATGCCGTCGAACTGGCCATAGCGCACGTGCTGCGCTTCCGGAATCTGCGACCACGGCAGCGCGTTGTCGTAGGTGCTCTCGCCGTACTCGTCGGCATCGACCGTCAGCGGGAACGGGATGTCCGGCACCACGCCCTTGTGCTGCGTGCTGCTGCCGCTGGGGCGGAAGAACCCGGCGATGGTCAGCTTGACCTCACCGTAATCGCGGTCGGGCGCGCGGTTGGGTACCGCCCGGTTGAGGTCGATCATCGCCTGCACCGTGCCCTTGCCGAAGCTGGTCTCGCCGATGATCAGGCCACGGCCGTAATCCTGGATCGCACCGGCCACGATTTCCGAGGCCGAGGCCGAGGCACGGTTGATCAAGACCGCCAGCGGGCCGTTCCAGATGGCGCCGGCATCGTTGTCGCCGCGCACGCCGATGCGCCCGCCGGCCTGCTGCTCCTGCACCACGGGGCCACGGTCGATGAAGAATCCGGTGATCCGCACCGCCTCGTTGAGCGAGCCACCGCCGTTGTTGCGCAGGTCGAGGACAACGCCGTCCACGCCATCGGCCCGGAATTGCTCGAGGATGCGGCCGACATCGCGCGAGGAGGAAGCGCCATCGCCGAATCCGCGCGCCTGGAAATCCTCGTAGAAGGCAGGCAGTTTCACCACCCCGATGCGGCGCGCGGGGGCACTGCCGGCTGCAGGGAGGTTGATCACCTCGGACTTGGCCTTGCTGTCGGCGAGCACGATCTTGTCGCGGACCAGCTGGATGCGGTTGGGCTTGCCGTCCAGCGGCGCCTCCGCCGGCAGGATATCCAGGCGGACCTCGGTGCCCTTCTTGCCTTTGATCTTGGCGACCACGTCGTCGATGCGCCAGCCGACCACGTCTTCCATCGCGCCGGAACCGCCTTGTCCGACGCCGATGATGCGGTCGCCGATCTTCAGCTTCTGGCTGCGCGCCGCCGGGCCGCCGGGGATCAGCTCCATGATCGTGACCATCTCGTCGCGCTTCTGCAGCTGGGCGCCGATGCCCTCGAGCGACAACGACATCGCCTGGTTGAAGCGCTCGGCCGCGCGCGGGTTGAGGTAATCGGTATGCGGGTCGATGGAGCCGGTATAGGCGTTGAGGATGGTCTGGAACACGTCCTCGGCGTTGATGTCGCCGAGGTTGCGCGAGACGTTGGCATAACGCTTGTCGAGCGTCGCGCGGATCTCGTCGGGCTGCTTGCCGGCCAGTTTCAGCCGCAGCCAGTCATAGCGCACCGCCTGCTTCCAGTAGGCATCCAGCTCGGCGGCGCTCGCCGCCCACTTCGCGTCCTCGCGGTCGTATTCGAACCGGTCCTGCCCGTCGAAATCGAAGATGTCCTGCTTCAACAGCGCGCGCGCGTAAGCGGACCGCTCCTTCACCCGCTGCCGGTAGAGCTGGAACAGTCCGAACGCGGGATCGACATTGCCGCTGCGCAGCGCATCGCCCATGCCGTCGCGCAGGCCGTCGAAGCGCGCCACGTCGGCAGCGGTGAGATAGACCTTGGAATGGTCGAGCGCCTCGAGATAGCGTTTGAACACTTCCCGCGAGAGCTTGGCGTCGAGCGGCAGCGGCCGGTAGGCGAAACGGCTTTCGGACAACAGACCCTGCACCAGCGTGGCCGTTTCCGACTGCTCCGCCGTGGTGCGGAAGGGCGCGTCGGCGCGGGCCGCGGCGGGCCGCATGCCGTCGGCCATCGCCAGCAGCGAGATCGGCGCGGCCAGCGCCAGGGCGATCAGGGTGTGGCGGAATTTCATCGGCTGGACTCGATAGGGGCGATGACGAGGATGGGGAATGCCCGGGTTTGGACCGCCCGGGCGTGCAAAAGTTGCCTCATGGCCGAAGCGTAGCCCAGTCCGTGGGCAGCGGCATGAACGCCGGATGCGCGCGCCCGCGCCGGTTCATGCGGCCGGGACGATGCCGGCTTCCTTCGCCGAACGGTCGGCGTGGTAGCTGGAACGCACCATCGGCCCGGATGCGACGTGCGAGAAGCCGAGCGCGTAGCCGAACGCTTCCAGCTCCTTGAACTCTTCCGGCGTCCAGTAGCGCATCAACGGGTGATGCGCCGGCGAGGGCTGCAGGTACTGGCCGATGGTGACCATGTCGACGTCGTGCGCGCGCAGGTCGCGCAGGGTGCCCTGCACCTGTTCCATCGTTTCGCCCAGGCCCAGCATGATCCCGGACTTGGTGGAGATGTCCGGATGCTGCGCCTTGAACTTCTTCAGCAAGGTCAGCGACCACTGGTAGTCGGCGCCCGGGCGCACGTTCCTGTACAGCTCCGGCACGGTTTCGACGTTGTGGTTGAACACGTCCGGCGGCGCGGCGGCCATGATCTCCAGCGCGCGCTCCATGCGGCCCTTGCCGCGGAAATCGGGCGTGAGCACTTCGATCCGGATGCCGGGCACCGCCGCGCGCGTCTCGCGGATGCAGTCGACGAAGTGCTGGGCACCGCCATCGCGCAGGTCATCGCGATCCACGCTGGTGATCACGACGTACTTGAGGCGCATGTCGGCGATGGTTTCGGCCAGGCGTCGCGGCTCATCCGCGTCCAGCGGCTTGGGCCGGCCGTGCGCCACGTCGCAGAAGCTGCAGCGGCGGGTGCAGACCTCGCCCATGATCATGAACGTCGCGGTGCCGTGACTGAAGCACTCGTGGATGTTGGGGCAGCTGGCGTCTTCGCAGACGGTGACCAGGCGGTTCTCGCGCAGCTTGGACTTGAGCTGCTGCACCGCGTTGCCGGACGGGATGCGCACGCGGATCCAGCTCGGCTTGCGCAGCACGGGCGCTTCCTCGAAGGTCACCGGGCTGCGGCCGATCTTGTCGCCGGCCAGTTGCTTCTCGCCCGGCGTCAGGCTGGCCGGGGCGTCATCGACGACGGAGAGCGGGATGCTGCGGGTCTCGTTCATCGCGCGATTATCGCATTGCGGGTTTCAGGCGGCCTTGCGCCGGGCCGCAAGCGCAGGCAGGTCCGGCGCGGCATCGGCCGCGGGCACAAGACCGAACTGCCTCGCGATCTGCGCCAGCAGGACGGGCTTCACCGCCTCCATGCCGCCGGGGCCGCCAAGGTCCGACATCGATACCACCTCCAGCCCGGCGTAGCCGCAGGGGTTGATGCGGCGGAAGGGCTCGAGGTCCATGTCGATGTTGAAGGCGAGGCCGTGGAAGGTGCAGCCGCGGCGCACGCGGATGCCCAGCGCGGCCACTTTCGCGCCATTGACGTACACGCCCGGCGCGCCTTCCTTGCGTTCGGCACCGATGTTCCATTCACCCAGCGTATCGATGATGGCCTGCTCGATCCGGCACACGTAATCGCGCACGCCGATGCCCAGGCGCTTCAGGTCCAGCAGCGGGTACAGCACGATCTGGCCGGGGCCGTGGTAGGTGACCTGGCCGCCACGATCGACGTGGATGACCGGGATGTCGCCGGGCATCAGCACGTGCTCGTCCTTGCCGGCCTGGCCGAGGGTGAACACCGGGTCGTGCTCGACGAACCAGAGCTCGTCAAGGGTGGCGTCGTCGCGGGCGTCGGTGAAGCCCTGCATCGCACGCCAGACCGGCTCGTAGGCTTGCCGACCGAGGTCCCGCACGATGGCGGGCCGCGAAGTGCCGCGCGCGGCCGGGGCCGCGCAGGCAGGCTCGCTCAGAGCGTCCACTTCACTTCCGGATGGTCACGCAGCGCCTGATGCGCGGCGTCGTATTCCTCGCGCGAGTCCGCCTTGATGCTGAGCCGGACCGAGACGTACTTGCCGCCGGTCGAGTCGCGCGTGGCCACGGTTTCGCGCAGCACTTCGATGCCGACCTGTTCCAGCAGGCGCGGGATCTCGTCCTCCAGGCCGGCGCTGGCGGGGCCCATCGCGGTGAGCTCGAAGACGCCGGGGAACTGGAAGCCGTGTTCGGGGTTGTCGGACTGGATGCTCATGCGCCGATTATGGGGCCGGCAGCCGCCCTTCCCAAGGTCACCACTCGTGCACGGGCACTGGCTACACTGTCGGCGCCAACGCTTGGGGAATGCCATGATCGATCCGCAGGCCGTACGCCAGGCTCTTTTCGCATGCGAAATGTTCCTGGAATACCTGCCCACCGTCCGCCTGTCGGATGGATGTTCGGTGGGATGCGAGGCGCTGGTGCGATGGCGCCGCGACGGCCGGATCGTGCCGCCAATGGACTTCATCCCGATCATCGAGAACACGCCGGTCGCCGGGTTGCTGACCTACTGGGTGATCGACACCATGGGCCACGAGATGGGCGAGTGGATGCATCGCTGCCCGGACGTGAACGTCGCGGTGAACGTCCCGCCCGAGGTGCTGGGCCGCGGCGGCATCGAATACGCTGGCTACAAGGCCAACCTGCTGTCGGTGCGTCACCGCATCGTGCTGGAGATCACCGAACGCGGCGCCCCTGACCGGATGGGACTGGAGGAACTGAAGGAGATCGCCGGCAGCGAGGTCATGATTGCGATGGACGATGTCGCCGTCGACGAGAACAACCTGCTGGTGCTGTCCCGCGTGCCGGTCGACCTGATCAAGGTCGACCGGGATTTCGTCGCAGGCCTCACCGCCCCGGGCGGAAAGGAGGCGCTGCACCGCCTTCAGGCGCTGATTGCCGTCGGCCGCCACAAGGTCGTGGCCGAAGGCGTCGAAACCCCGGAGCAGGCGCGGTTGCTGCACGGCATCGGCGTGCAATACGCGCAAGGTTGGCTGTTCTCGCGCCCCTTGTCCGCGCCCGCGATGATCCAGTGGCATGCCGGGCACGCGCCGCCGCCACGGCCGTTCTTCTGAGCGCAGCGGCCGGCCCGGCCGTCAGAGCGAGTTCCACCACATGCGGATCTCGTCCCACAGGCGCTTGAAGAAGCCGCCTTTCTCGACCGCCTCCAGCGCCACCAGCGGCGCGGTGGCGATGACCTTGCCATCCAGCGTCACCTTCACGGTGCCGATCTTCTGGCCCTGCGCGATCGGCGCGGCCAACGTCTTCGGCACGTCCATCGACGATTTCATCTGCGGATAGCGGCCGCGCGGCAGGCTCACCACCAGGGGCTCGGATACGCCCAGCTTCACCTCGTCGGTCTTGCCCTTCCACACGCGCTGGGTGGCGACCTGCTTGCCGGCGTCGTACAGGCGATGGCTCTCGTAAAAGCGGAAACCCCAGTTCAGCAGCGCCTGCGAATCGACCGCGCGCTGTTCCTCGCTGCTGTCGCCCAGCACGACGCTGATCAGGCGCTGGTCGCCGCGCATCGCCGAGGCCATCAGGCAATAGCCGGCGCCGGAATGGTGGCCGGTCTTGATGCCGTCGACCGAGTTGTCGCGCCACAGCAGCAGGTTGCGGTTCGGCTGGGTGATCGGCCCGACGGTGAACTCCTTCAGCTTGTTGTAGGCATAGGCTTCGGGATGGTCGTGGATGAGCGCGCGGCCGAGCAGCGCCAGGTCGTGCGCCGACGACAGATGCCCGGGCGCGGACAGGCCGGTGGCGTTGACGAAACGGGTGTTCTTCATCCCGATGCGCTGCGCATAGCTGTTCATCAGCGAGGCGAACGCTTCCTCGCTGCCGGCCACGTGCTCGGCCAACGCGATCGCGGCATCGTTGCCGGACTGCACCACCATGCCCTTTTCCATCTGCAACAGCGGCGCGGTCTTGTTGACCTCGAAGCCGCTGTAGCTGCCGTCGGTGCCTGCGCCGCCGGTGCGCCAGGCGTTCTCGGTCATCATCACCGGATCGTCGGCCTTCAGCTTGCCCTTGGCCATTTCCGCGGCGATCACGTAGCTGGTCATGACCTTGGTGATGCTGGCCGGCTCCAGTTGCGCATCGATGTTCTCGCCGGCCAGCACCTGGCCGGTGGCGTAGTCCATCAGGATCCATGCCTTCGACACCTTGGGCGCAGGCGCCGGCGGGATCGGCAGGTCGCCGCTGGCGATGGCCGGGGGCGGCGCGGGCGTGTTAGGCGTCGGGGATTGGGCGACGGCAAGCCCGGCGAAGGCGGTGGCAAGGGCGGTGGACAGCAGCAATGTGTGTTTCATCGGGGATCGTGTCTCATGGCCGCGACGACGGCGGCAAACGGTTCAAGGGAAAGGTCATTCGCGGACGATGGCCGGTTGGCCGAAGCCCAGGCCGGCGATGCGCGAGGCCAGCGGCGTCACCGCGGCCTCGGCCAGCGGCCCGACGCGCAAGCGCCAGATCCGCCTGCCGTCGACCACGGCATCCAGCAATCGTGCGCCGGGGATCCGGGCATCGCGCAACAGTCCGAGCGCGCGTTCGGCATTCGCCGCGCTGGCGAAACTGGCGACCTGCAGCTGCACGCCACCCGCCTGTACCGGCTGCGCGACCGGCAATGCCGCGTCGCGACCGGCAGGCTGCGGCACCACCAGCTCGACGGAATGCGCGGCAGGCACGTCCGGCGCGGCGGTCGTGGCCAGCGGTGCGCTCTGGATCGCCGGCGGGGTTTGCGCGGGCAGCCTGACCAGCTGCGGATCGGGCTTGCCCGGCCGGCCCGTCGCCACGCGCACGCGACGCGCGCGCATCCAGGCATCGAACTCGTCGGCCGTCATCGGCTTGCCGTTCTGCAGCATGTCGAAACGGTATTCACCACGGACGACGGCGGCATCGCACAACACCACGCCGGATGGCAGGTTGCCGCTGGCCACCTGCTGCGCCAGCGCGGCGGTCGCACCGGCATCGCCGGGCACGCGGCGTGCGGCGGCGACGAGATCACCCACCTGCGCCTGTTCACCGGGCGTCAGCGCGCGGACTTCCACGCGGGCGGTGCCGCGGTTGCGATAGCCCAGCTTGACCGCGGCGGCATAGCTGAGATCGATCAGGCGGCCGTCGTGGAACGGACCGCGATCGTTGACCCGCACCACCACCGACTTGCCGTTGTCCAGATTGGTGACGCGGGCGAAGCTCGGCAGCGGCAGCGTGCGATGCGCCGCAGTGAACGCATACATGTCGTACACCTCCTGGCTGGAAGTGCGGCGACCGTGGAACTTGTTGCCGTAGTACGAGGCCGTGCCGCGTTCGACGTAACCGCCGGGATCGTCCAGCACGGCGTAGGACCTGCCCAGCACCTTGTACGGCGAGCGGTTGCCGTAGCGCGAACGCGGCTCGGTGCGGACCTCCGGCTCGGGGATCGCGTCGACATCGGGGATGTAGTCGGGCACGGTATCGGCGACGCCCGGCGCGTACAGGCCGCCGGCGACGTAGTTGCCTCGCTTGGAGACGTCTTCCTGCGCCGGTGCGTAGGGCGAGACCTTGCCGGACGCGGTGGATGCCGGCGCACGGGGCGATGCGGCAACCGTCCGCTCGGGCGGCTGCCCGGGTGCCGCGGTTTTCTTGGGCGCGCCGGCGCAGGCCGCGAGCGCGAGGCTGAACGCCAACAGCGGCAGCAGCCGCCCAGGACTCATTGCGCGTCGGCCCCGGCGCGGATCGCGTGCGCCAGCTGGTGCACCGCCAGCGAATACATCGGCGAGCGGTTGTAGCGGGTGATGACGAAGAAGTTGCCGTAGCCCAGCCAGTATTCGCGGCCGGCGTCGCCCTCGAAATTGATCACGGTGGCGCCTTCACGCACCGGCTGGCCGCGCATCGGTCGGTAACCCTTGGCCTCGATCGCGCCGAGCGTGTGGATCGGTTCGACCGTCTCGGGCGTCCACTCGGGCAGGTTCGGGTCTTTCTCGGCGCGCGCGACCACGGGCTCGCCGCGCTGCCAGCCATGCACCACGAAATAGTTGGCGATGGAGGCGAACACGTCGGGCTTGTGCGTCAGCAGGTCACGGCGGCCATCGCCATCGCCGTCCTTGGCCCACAGGCGATAGCTGGACGGCATGAACTGGCCCATGCCCATCGCGCCGGCATAGCTGCCCTTGAGCTGGGTGATGTCCAGTTGCGGCTCGGCCTTCTGCAGCGCAAACAATTGCGCCAGCTCGCCGGCGAAGAACGGCGCGCGGCGCGGGTAGTAGAACGCGAGCGTGTAGAGCGCATCGAGCACGCGGTAGCTGCCCATGTTGCGGCCGAACTGCGTCTCCACGCCGATGATCGCGACGATGTATTCGGCCGGAACGCCGGTATCGGCGGCGACCTCGTCCAGCGCGGCGCGGTTCTCGCGATAGAACGCCACGCCGCCGTTGATGCGCGCATCGTTCATGAAGATCGGGCGGTAATCCTTCCAGGGACGCACCGCCTCGGCCGGGCGCGACATGATCTCGACGATGCGCGGCAGGTATTGCGCCTGGTCGAGGGTCTGGCGGATGTAGGCCGGATCTACGCCATAGCTGCGCGCGGCGTAGTCGACGAAGGCGGCCTGGCGCTGTTCCAGCGGAATAGAGGGATCGGTGACCGCCTCCGGCGCGACCGGGCGCTCGGCGGGCTGCGGCGGGACCGTCGGCCTTGCCGCCGCCACGGGGGCGCGGGCTGCACGGGGCATCGTGGGAGGGGGAGCGGGGGCCGGGGTCGTGCAGGCGACGACGACGGACAGGGTCAACGAAAGGGCAAGGGCGCGCTTGATCATCGCGGCGAGGGTAGCATGCCCGGCAAGCATCGCTGTACGGCAGTCTTGGTCATCGCGCCATCCGGGTTCATCCGCGCTTGCGGTGCCTGCCGTGGCTCGCGGCCGACATCACCAGGCCCATGCCCGCCAGCACCGCCACGGCGGAGGTGCCGCCATAGCTCAGCAGCGGCATCGGCACACCCACCACCGGCAGCAGGCCGGCGATCATCCCGCCATTCACCATGACGTAGACGAACAGCGCCAGACCGAGCGTGCCGGCGACGATGCGCGAATAGCCGTCGCGCGCTTCCGCCGCGATCCACAGGCAGCGGCCGATCACGAACAGGTACGCGGCCAGCACCAACATCACGCCGACCCAGCCGAACTCCTCCGACAGCACGGCGAAGGCGAAATCGGTGGTGTGCTCGGGCAGGTAGTCCAGATGCGATTGCGAGCCCTGGCCCCAGCCCTTGCCGAACCAGCCGCCGGAACCGATCGCGATCTTCGACTGGATGATGTTCCAGCCGGCGCCGAGCGGATCGTCGTGGCTGCCGGTGAGCCCCTCGACGAAGGTCATCACCCGGTCCTTCTGGTAGGGCCGCAGCAGCCAGAACCAGGCGGCGGGCGCAATCGCCGCCGTCGCCACGCCCGCACCGACGAACCACCACCACGACAGCCCGGCCAGGAACAGGGCGAACGCGCCGGTGCACAGCACCAGCATCGCCGTGCCGAAGTCGCGCTGCAGCAGGATCAGCCCCACCGGCAGCGCGATCAGCGTGGCCGCGGCCAGCACGGTCGGCAATCGCGGCGGCAGGATCGAGCGATCCAGATACCAGGCCAGCATCATCGGCAGGCACAGCTTCATCAGTTCGGATGGCTGGAAATAGATCACCCCCAGGTTCAGCCAGTGCCCGCCGTGGCGGCCGGTGCCCAGGAACAGCACGACCACCAGCGGCAGCAGCGAGGCGGCGTAGGCATAGGGCGAGGCCGCGCGCAGTGTCTGCGGCGTGATGCGGGAAATGCCCCACATCGCGACGATGCCGATCGCGAAGCGCGCACCCTGCGCCATCACCAGCCGCGGACTTTCGCCACCCGCGCTGTACAGCACGGCCAGGCTGGCCGCCATCAGGAACGACAGGGCCACCAGCAACGGCAAGTCGACGGTGCGCAGCACGCGCGCCACGATGTCGCTGAGCCAGCGCAGCAGCGGATTCATCGGGCAGCGACTCCGGGCGCGGCGGCCTGCGGTGGCGATGCCGCAAGCGAAGGCCCGGTCGCCGGCACCGGCTCGGGCAGCACGCCTTCCGGCAGTTTGCCGTCGATCCACGCGTCGAGGATCTTGCGGGCGATCGGCGCGGCGGTACTGGCCCCGTAGCCGCCGCCCTCGATCGCCACCGCCACGGCGATGGTCGGTGCGTAGGCGGGCGCGTAGGCGATGAACAACGCACGATGGCGCAGGTGCATCGGCAGGCTCTTCGGGTTGATCGCGGCGTGCCCGCGCCGGCTCGCCACCTGCGCGGTGCCGGTCTTGCTGGCGATCTGGTAGTCCAGCCCGTAGCGGATGTTGGTCGCGGTGCCGGGGCCGTGGACCGTCATGACCATGCCCTCTCGCACTGCGGCCAAGTGCCCCTCGTCGTGGCTGACGCGCTTGGCCGGCGCTTCCTCGACCGGCAGCCACGGTGCCTCGAAGCCCTGTCGCGTCTGCCGCAGCAAGTGCGGGCGCCGCAGCCAGCCGCCATTGCCGAGCATGGCGGTCGCCTGCACCAGCTGCAGCGGCGTCACCTTCCAGAAGCCCTGCCCGATGCCGCTGATGGCGGTGTCGCCGGGATACCAGCGCCCCAGTTTCGGCGCGTTCTTCGCCTTCCATTCGGGCGAAGGCAGGATGCCGCCGATCTCGCCCGACAGGTCCACGCCGGTCGGCTTGCCGAAGCCGTACAGGTCCATGTAGCGGTCGAAGGTGGCGATCCCCATGTCGAGAGCGAGCTTGTAGTAGTAGGTGTTGACCGATTCGTAGATCGACTTGCGCAGGTCGGTCCAGCCATGGCCGCCGCGGTGCGCGTCGCCGTAGCCCCGGCGCTGTCCGCCGATGTAGAACATGCCGGTGGAAAGCACCCGGTCTTCCGGGGTCCGGGTCCCGCTGTCGAGCCCAGCCAGCCCCAGCAACGGCTTGATGGTGGAACCCGGCGCCACGCCGCCCAGCACCGCGCGGTTGAACTGCGGCCGCGAAGGGTTCGCGTTCAACGCGTTGTAATCGGCATGCGAGATGCCGTTCACGAACAGGTTCGGGTCGTAACTGGGCAGGCTCACCATCCCGAGCATCTCGCCATTGCGCGGATCCACCGCCACCGCAGTGCCCTCCAGCTCGCCGAAGGCGGCCACCATCACGCGCTGCAGGTCCACGTCGATCGACAGCTGCAGGTCGGTGCCGGGCGTCGCCGGCACCACACCCAGCGTGCGCAGCGCGCGGCCATCGACGTTGGTCTCGATCCGTTCGTACCCGACCCGGCCGCGCAGCCGGTCTTCGTAATAACGCTCCAGCCCGGTCTTGCCGATGTGGCTGAAGGCCGCGCCGGTCTCGTCCAGCCGCTCGCGATCCCCGGCGTCCACGCGCCCGACGTAGCCGACCACATGCGCGAACAGGTCGCCATAGGGATAGACGCGGCTGAAGTAAGGCACCAGCTCCACGCCGGGATAACGCCAGCGATCCACGGCGAAACGGGCGATCTCGTCCTCGGTCATGCGCAGCTTGAGGGTGATGGGTCGATGCCGCCGCGCCGATTTGCGCGCCTCATCGAACGCCTCCAGGTCTTCGGCGGAGAACGCCACGATCCGCGATATCCGCGCCAACAGCCGGTCGAGGTCGCCGGCGCGATCGGGCGTCACGTCAAGGCGGAACGCCGGGATGTTGTCCGCAAGGATGCGGCCCTTGCGGTCGTAGATGAGCCCGCGCCCGGGCACGATGGGCCTGGGCTTGACGCGATTGGCCTCGGCCTGGGCGGCGTACTCGGCGTGCTCGAGCACCTGCAGGCGGAAATACCAGCCCCCCAGGCACAACAGGCAAGCCGCGACGATGACGAAGCCCAGCGCGGCGCGGCGACGAAACTGCTCCGCCTCCAGCGCACGGTTCTTTACCCAGCGGCGTCCGCTGCCCCAGCGCACGTCAGTTCCGCCGGCGCCGCAGCCGCAGCGCATCCAGCAGCAGGAAACACGGCCCCCACATCAACGCCCCGGACAGCGGCGACAGCCAGTGCAGCATCGGCGGCTGCGGCAGTCCCAGCATCGCGTGCAGCAGCGCCGCGACGACATGGTCGTTGAGCAGGAGCCCCAGGATCGCCAGCGACTGCTGCCATGCCGGGAAGAAACGCAGACGGCTGCGGAAGCGGTCGAGCAGGAAGGCGAGGATGACCAGCCGCATCGCCTGCTCGCCGAGCAGCGCACCGTAGGTCAAATCGGCCAGCAGGCCGCAGGCGAAGGCGAAGCCCAAGCCCGCGCGTTCCGGAGCTTCCAGCACCCAATAGGCCACCACCAGCGCCAGCCAGTAGGGGCGTATCGCCGCCAGCACCGGCGGCAGCGGCACCAGCATCAGAAGCAGGGCCAACAGCACGCTGGCCCAGACCAGTCCACGAGCGGCGAGATGCCGTTTCATGGCGTCTGCGCTGCGCCTGCCGCGGCGGCAGGAGGCGCGCTGGTGGCGGGAGGCGCGCTGGTGGCGGGAGGTGCGTCGACCTGGCGCAGCAGCAGCACCTCGCGACCGCGATCGATGCCGGCGGACGGTGCAAGCGTCGCGGTCAGGAAGGCGCGACTGTCATCCGGCCGCAGCGCGGTGACCGTTCCCACCGGGAATCCGGACGGAAAGCGGTGCCCCAGCCCCGATGTCTGGACAACGTCGCCTACGCGGATATCGGCCGTCCTCGGGATGTTGCCCAGCGAAATCCGATCGCCCTGCCCGTATGCGACCAGCCGCACTCCGTTGCGGGCCACCTCGACCGGCACCGCATGGTCGGGATCGGTCAGCAGCAGCACGGTCGCGGTGCCCGGCTGCACGGCGATCACCTGGCCCAGCAGGCCGCCGGCGTCCAGCACGGTCTGGCCGAGGCGCACGCCGTTTCGGCTGCCCGCATCCAGGACCAGCCGCTGGCGGCTGGGGTCCAGGTCGATATCCAGGATCGGCGCCAGTTGGACTTCCAGCCCGCCCTGCGACGCAGCACCCAGCATCGCCCGCAGGCGCTGGTTCTCCGCCGCAGCCGTCTGCAGGCGCGCGACGCGCGCGCCCGACACCAGCAGTGCATTGCGCAGCACCCGATTGTCGTGGGTGAGCTGGGCGCGGGTGGCGGCTTCGCTGCGAACCTTGTCGCCGAGCTGCGCGGGCATGCCCGCCACCTTCCACAACGGCTGCACGGCGAACTCCGCCACCAGCCGCATGCGGTGCAGCCATCCCTCGCGGTGGTCGGCCACCATCAGTACCAGCGCCACGCCCAGGTAGCCCAGCAGGCGCAGGCTTCCCGCGATGTCCTGGGGGCGGGGTGCGGCGGGACCTGCATAGGAAGACACGATGGCTGGGCGATGTCGCGGTTACGGGAGCGATGGAGGGAAATGGCGGCCCCGGCCGCCGGTCCGCGCGCGGCGAACGCGGTCAATCGTGCGCGAAGAACTCGTTGCCGTGCTTGTCGAGCAATTCAAGGGCGCGGCCGCCGCCACGCGCCACGCAGGTCAGCGGATCATCCGCGACCATCACGTGCAGGCCGGTTTCCTCGCCCAGCAGGCGATCGATGTCGCGCAACAGTGCGCCGCCGCCGCTCAGCACGATGCCGCGCTCGGCCACGTCCGCGCACAGTTCCGGCGGCGTCTGCTCGAGCGCCTGCTTGACCGCGGCAACGATGCCCGACAGCGGCTCGCGCAGCGCCTCGAGCACCTCGTTGGAATTGATCTTGATGACCTTCGGCACGCCCTCGGCCAGGTTGCGGCCGGAGATCTCGATCTCGCGGACGTCCTCCTGCTGGTAGGCGCAGCCGATCTCGAGCTTGATGCGCTCGGCGGTCGCTTCGCCGATCAGCATGCCGTGGTGGCGGCGGACATAGTTGATGATGGCCTCGTCGAAGCGGTCCCCGCCGATGCGCACCGACTGCGAATAGACGATGCCGTTGAGCGCGATCACGGCCACCTCGGTGGTGCCGCCGCCGATGTCGATGACCATCGAGCCGCGCGCCTCGGTCACCGGCATGCCTGCGCCGATCGCCGCGGCCATCGGCTCCTCGATCAGCGAGACGTCGCGCGCGCCGGCCTCCAGCGCGGACTCCTTGATGGCGCGCTGCTCGACCTGGGTGGAACCGCAGGGCACGCAGATCAGCACCCGCGGGCTGGGCTTGAGGAAACGGCTCTTGTGCACCTTCTTGATGAAGTACTTGAGCATTTCCTCGGTGTAGGTGAAATCGGCGATGACGCCGTCCTTCATTGGCCGGATGGTGGTGATGTTGCCGGGCGTGCGGCCGAGCATCTGCTTGGCCTCCGCGCCCACCGCCGCGACCGAGCGCGCGTTGCCCGAGGCCCGGTCCTGCCGCACCGCCACGACCGACGGCTCGTTCAGGACGATGCCCTGCCCGCGGACGTAGATCAGGGTGTTGGCCGTGCCCAGGTCGATGGACAGGTCGTTGGAGAACATGCCACGCAGCTTCTTGAACATCGGATCGGGGGCTCGTCGGGGGGCGGGGATCAGCGGGTCAGTCTAGCGAAAATCGTGCCTCGCGGCGTTCCGCAATCGTTATTTCCCGCAGCTTTCCCGTGGCCTCGGGCCGCATGGCGGGCTACCCTATCCCGGTCCCAGACGAGCGCCGCCCATGTCCGTACTGATCTGTGGTTCCCTGGCCTACGACACCATCATGGTCTTCCCGGACCAGTTCAAGAACCACATCCTGCCGGACAAGGTGCACATCCTGAACGTGTCCTTCCTGGTGCCGCGGATGCGTCGCGAATTCGGCGGCTGCGCCGGCAACATCGCCTACAACCTGCACCTGCTGGGCGGCAAGCCGCTGCCGATGGCGACGGTCGGCCAGGACTTCGGTCCCTACCGCAGCCACTTCGAGACCCTCGGCATCCCGCTCGACCGGGTGAAGGAACTGCCCGACAGCTACACGCCGCAGGCCTTCATCACCACCGACCACGACAACAACCAGATCACCGCCTTCCACCCCGGCGCGATGGGCGAAAGCCACCTGAACCATGTCCGCGACGTGCCCGGCGTGACGCTCGGCATCGTCGCACCTGACGGGCGCGAAGGCATGCTGCAGAACGCGCGCGAATTCGCCGAGGCCGGCATCCCCTTCATCTTCGATCCGGGCCAGGCGATGCCGCTGTTCAACGGCGAGGAGTTCCGCGAGTTCGTCGAACTGGCCGATTACGTGATCACCAACGACTACGAATCCAACCTGCTGCAGGAGCGCACCGGCTGGAACGAGCGCGAGATCGCCCGAAAGGTCAAGGCGTTCATCGTCACCCGCGGCCCGAAGGGCTGCGACATCTTCCACGACGGCATCAGCGTCAACGTGCCGCCGGCGCAGGAGGAAGCCGTGGTCGATCCGACCGGCTGCGGCGACGCCTTCCGCGCCGGACTGATCCACGGCATCGAGAATGGCCATGACTGGCCCACCATCGGGCGCATCGGCAACCTGATGGGCGCGCTCAAGGTCAGCCATCACGGCACCCAGAACCAGCGCTTCGATTTCGCCACGTTCAACGCGGAGTTCAGGAAGCAGTTCGGCTATTCGCTGTAAACGCGCCGGGACCCGCAACAAAAACGCCGGCGCGATGCCGGCGTTTTCTTTTCATTCGCAGTGCTGGCTTGGCGCCGGGTTTCAATTCCACTTCGGCAGCTTCGCCGGATCGAGCCCGCCGGTCTCGAAGGTGGCGGTTCGCGTGCCGGACGGCTTCACCGGGAACTCGATCGACACTTCCGTGGCCGATTTGAAGATGCGCCACAGCGCCTTCTCGTCCTCGATGAACATGGCGATGGCCTCGTCGGTATCGGGCCGCGAACCCGCCAGCGTGCGCGGCTTGCCATCGACCATGAGCTTCAGGCGGCAGCCGCGGTAGCAGTCGAAATCACCGCGTTGCAGCACCAGATAGCTCGAGCGCCCCCACTCGGGGTGGTCGCGGAAGATCAGCTGCACGCTGCTGCGGCTATTGTCGATGTCGATGCGCTCCCTGGACATGATGGCCGCGCTGAGCTGACGGCCCTTGCCGGCGGCGACATCCTGGTAGTCCCACAGGTTTTTCAAGCGGCGCTCGGCGCGCGCCGTTTTCGCCTGGTTCTCCACCTCGGCGAAGCGCTTCTGCACCTCGCGCGCGGCGGCGGTGTCCGGATAGCGGCGGCGCAGCTCGTCGGCCTGAGACAGCGCCAGCTCCCAGTTGCGCGCCGCGACCGCCTCGTCGAAGGTCTTCTTCAACGGGGTGGCGGCCGCCTCCTGTTCGGCGGCTTTCGCCGCCGCGGCCGCCTGCGGGTCTTCCTGCTTGCAGGCAGCGAGCGCGACGACCAGCGCGACGGGCAGCAGCAGGCGCGTCATCGTCACTTCGCCTGCTGGTCGCCGCCCGCCTCGGCCTTGGCGATCGTGTCCTCGACCGAGCCGGTGGTGATCGGGTGATAGCCCGGACGCGCCTTGGCGAACACTTCCTTGGCGAACTTCAGCCCGTCAGGCGTCTTCACCAGCGCGCCGTAGGTCGGCATGATCAGCTTGCGGCGGCCGACGCGCTCGAGGAACTTGCCGATCTCCGGCCGCGCGGCGGCGTAGCCGCTGCGTACCGTCAGCGGATACCAGCGCATGGCGATCTCGCCGTTGGCGGTGCCGGTGAAGCGGTAGGCGCCGTCGAGCTGCTTGAGCTGTTCTTCCGACAGGGTCTCCGGCAGGCCTTCGATGAAGTGCACCCATTCCTGCGTCGACCAGGCCGAGGTCAGCTGGCTGGCGGGAAGCTTGCCGTCCTGCAGCCAGGCCGAACGCGCGGTGTCCACCACTCCGAAAGGACGCGACTGCACCTGCGGGGCGAAATCCGGAATGCCGGGCTTGTAGATCCACTGTTCGATCTGCGCCATCGTCGCCTTGCCCGGATGCTTGTCGACCAGGTTGGCCTTGATGTAGTCGAGGAACTGCTGGGTGGTGATCGACTGGAAGGCGAAGTGGTCGAAATAGCCCTTCAGGAACGGATCGAACACGTCGCGGCCGTAGGCCTGTTCCAGCCACTGCAGCATCCACGCGCCCTTGGTGTAAACGGTGGCGGAGCTCGAATCGTCCGGATTCGCAAGCTCGCCGGGCTTCAGCGCCATCACCTGCAGCTTGGGATCGAGCGTGGTGTATTCCTTCTTCAGCTCGTCGCGGTCGATGACGTGCTCCATGTCGGCCATGTCCTGGCCGTACATCGCCTCGGTGATGCGGCCCTGCACGTAGGTGGTGAAACCTTCGTTCAACCAGGAGTCGCGGTCGGTGGCGAAGGTCACCAGGTTGCCGGACCAGCTGTGCGCAAGCTCGTGCGCCACCAGCGACACCAGCGACTTGTCGCCGACGATCACCGTCGGGGTGGCGAAGGTCAGGCGCGGGTTCTCCATGCCGCCGTAGGGGAAGGACGGCGGCAGCACCAGCAGGTCGTAACGATCCCAGCGATAGGGGCCGTACATCTGCTCGGTCGTGGAGATCATCTTCTCGGTGTCCTCGAACTCCTTGGTCGCCTTGTCGACCATGGCCGGCTCGGCCCACACGCCGCTGCGCGCGCCGACCGGCTTGAACACCAGGTCGCCGGCGGCGATCGCCAGCAAATAGGACGGGATCGGCTGCGGCATCTTGAAGCTGTAGTCGCCGTCGCGCGCGGCGGCCGGATCGTTGTCGGCGCTCATCAGCACCATCACGTCCTTCGGGCTGGTGACGTGGGCGGTGTAGGTGAAGCGGATCTGCGGCGTGTCCTGCAGCGGCACCCAGCTGCGCGCGTGGATCTGCTGCGACTGGCTGAACATGAAGGGCGATTTCTTGCCCTCGGTCATCGACGGCTCCAGCCACTGCAGGCCGGAGGCGTTCGGCGAAGTGCGGTAGGTCACCCGCACCTTGGCCGGGCGGTCGGGCGTCTCGATGGTGAGCTTGGTGCCCAGCACCTTGTCCGCTTCCGGCGCCAGCGCGAACTTGAGCGGCTGCCACTGTCCGTCGGCGGCCTCGCCCTCGGCCTTCTCGATGGTCAGGTCGCGGGTGTCGAGGACGAACTGTGTCGCCGCCTTGTCGA